>CAACWI010000376.1_pt1 | contig 61412 bp, 55 predicted proteins | sample 2275591 | NCBI WGS metagenome assembly CAACWI01 (sample SAMEA5312452, study PRJEB27640) | indoor metagenome | biome: indoor environment; feature: uncontrolled; material: polymer tiles stone | place: Germany | collected 2014-07-07
GGAAGATCATAAAGTTGTTGGTAACTGGGATAATGAGCAATGATTTGATCACCAGGCTCAACCAAAGTAAAAAGGACGGTCAAGTTGGCACCTGTTGCCCCATTGCTCTGCAGGATATTCGAAGCTTTTTGATTCCTGTATAAATTTGCAACAGCTTGCTTGAACTGAGGTGACCCTTCAATCCACCCATAGTCCAGAGTTGTCTTGGCCAATGTCTGGTAGAATTGACTCCTGTTTGTTCCAGTAATGTCAAATAACTCATTTAGTGAGAGAGAAGAAATGGAGACACAAGCTATATCATATTTAGCCAATTTTTCGTTTTCATTTAACCATTCTTCAACTCCAAAAATTGGTAATTGCATATCTCACCTCCTGTATAATAATTAATAGAATATAGTATATTTATTCTATTGTCAAGTCTATTTGCATAATTATTCCAAGAAAAAAAGAGCTGAATGTAATCAACTCTTTTTTATAAGGTTATTATTTCAATTTTTTTTCCACCAAGTAGGACTAAATGTTTTTCAATCTTATCAATGCCATAGGCTTTTTGGAGAGCTTCTGCATATAGTTCCATTTGGTCTTGGTAACGATGGCCAATGTCAAGAGGATTCTTGTACTTGTCCGTTTTATAATCAAAAAGGATAATTCTATCATCAAAACGTAAGAAACCATCAATGATCCCACGAACAACAAATTTTTCGTGGCTGGCATTATCCATTTTGAGCATGGCAAATGGTGCTTCACGATATAAACGTTCTTTATTTCTTTGAAGCATTTGACCTAATGCAGTATGTTCAAAGAAATCAAACACCATATTGAGGTTTAATGCTGCTTTAACTTCCTCACTTGCATCAATTAACCTTTTAGCTTCTTCAACATCATCTAAGCTAAGAGAATCAGAGATGGGAATTCGCTGCATTAGTTCATGCATTGCTGAACCAATATCACTAGCCAATACTGTTTTTTCTTTTGAAAAATCAGGCAAGACAATTTCAGCCGGTAAAAATGGTGTTTTACTGATAATGTCAATCCCTTCAGAAGGCATAATTGGTTCATAAAACTTCTTAATTTGACTTGGGGTACGAACTGTTGGTAAAGTAATCGCCGCGTGGTATGTTTGATTTAGCTCTTGGACTTTATCCAACATATCAATGGCACGCGCAATCTCATCAGTCTGCCGGTTATTTTGGAGATTATCAGGATCTAAACTATGTTTGTTTTCTAAATGGCCAATTTCTTGATCAGTAAGTTGACTATCATCAATATATGCTAGATTAAAATGCAAGTCTTTTAGTGGAAAGGCAGCCTGGATAGCGAGAATCCATTCTTGAAAGCTTTGCATACTTTCTCTTAAAGCTTTCGGTAAGTGGTTTCCTTCTTTTTGACCATCAAATTTATCTACTAATTTCTTTTGACTTCCTTTACCAATCAAATACAATTTTTTCTCTGCTCTGGTCATCGCCACATAGAAGAGTCGCATTTGTTCTGATAGGGTAGCAAAGATTAACTCCTGACGATTCATTTGGTAAGGAATTGTTTCCAGATAAACTTTTAGACTAGCCAGTTGATTAGCTTGTAATTTGTCTTTTAAATCAGCTAAAAATTTAATTCCAGCCCCACGGTGGCGGCTTAAAATCATCGGTGAGTGGATATCTTTCAAGGCAAATTTTTTATCACAGTTTAAGATAAAGACATACTGAAACTCTAAGCCTTTCGATTTATGAATAGTCATGATACTAACCGCATCTTTTGGTTTCGCAACATCAACATCAGCCAAGTCATTTTGACTATTTAGAATTTTATCAATCATTCCGATAAACCGTGTTAAACCTTTAAACCCTGTCTTCTCGAATTGCTGTGCCCGTAAGGCAAGTGCGTACAAGTTGGCCTGAGCCTGTTCAGCTTTCGGTAATGTTCCAACAAAATCAAAATAGAATCGATCATTATAAATTTTCCAAATTAGGGAATACAATGATTGCTTCTGAGAATAGGTTCGCCATTGACTAAGATAACTTAGAAATTTGCCAATTTTTTTGGCTAATTCAGTAGTAATTAATTGTCGCTGCTGACCCTGTCCACTTTTTGCTAGTTTTAATTTTTCATAATAACTATCTAACTTTTGAGTTTGGCTTGTCTGCAAAGCAATTCTTGCCAATTGATCTTCGTCAAAGTTAAACATTGGCGATCGCATTAAGGCAACCAAAGCATAGTCATTATAAGGATTGTTGATGGATCGAAGGGTTTCTAGCATAACCATGACTTCTACTGACTTCAGATAGTTTTCTTGACCGCCATCTGCCACTAGTGGTATGCCGTACTGATTAAAGGTTTGAAAAATACTGTCATTACGCGTTCTGGATGAGACCAATAAGGTAATTTCTGAAAAGGGTACAGCTTCTTCTTGATGAAGACGGATTATTTCTTTTGCTACAATCTTGACTTGACCTGGGCTAAGGTTGTCATTGTCACTTTCTGAATTAGGTTCAGGATTACTTGTCTCATCTGTGTCATAAATCCAGACTTGAGCTTGATTACTTGTTTTCTGTTCTCTTTGTTTTGCACTTCCTGGGATGAGACGATGATTGTCATCATAAAGGATATCACCAATTTCTTCATCCATCAAATGAGTAAATATAGCATTTGTTACATCAAGAACTTCCGATTGACTCCGGAAATTTTCTTTTAGTAGGATTAATTTCCCTTGATTTGGATCTTCCTGATACGCTTTAAATTTACTATTAAAGATTTGTGGGTCAGCTTGACGGAAGCGATAAATCGATTGTTTTATATCACCTACCATAAAACGATTATGCCCACTTGATAATAAGTCAAGTAGTCGTTCTTGCATGTGATTGTTATCCTGATACTCATCAACCATTACTTCATGGTACTTATCTTGATACAGCTGTCTAATCTCTGGGTATGTTTCTAGAAGAGCAATTGCAAAATGAGCAATGTCTGAAAATTCAAAAGCATTCTCAATTTTTTTGCGATCCAGATAAGCATTTGAAAAATCAACAACAAAATTTTTCAGAAGGATTAAAAGTGGGATACTTTCTGCTTGATACTGAATAATGGTATCAAGATGACGTAAGTTTCTTAAGCTAGCATTAATTTGCTTATAGACTTGATAGGCGATTTTGTTAACTGTAATAGAATCTCCTGCTGGTAATAAGTTTGAAACTTCGTTAGCTAAATGACTTATCTTATCTTTATCTTCAATATAATTAAACTCATTAGCGTTCTGCTCTAAGTAATCAATTATTTTTAAGTGTCCTGTATACTTAGCCGTTGGTTTACCATCTTTTTTCTCTTTTGGATAACCTTCCATCTCAGTTAAATCACGTAATTGCTTTGCTGTTTCAGACATGATTTTGAGGAAATCAGTGATAATATAATCCGGTAAATCAGCATAGCCTTGGTAGTCTTGTGCTCCTTTTAAGAAAACCTCATCTAGCCATAATAAGGGATTTTCCGTTGATTGACTGAAGGTGTAGACCTTATTGACAATTTCCTTAAAACCATTTGAATCCTTGCGATTTCCAGAAAAGTTTTTGACTAGTCTGAGGAAGTCACCAGTCTCATCTGATGCCATGTAAATTTCAAATAGGTCCTTATAAATAATATCTTTTATAACATCTTGCTCAGACTTGTCTTGCATAATGCGATATTTGGGCGCAATTCCTAAGGTATAACCATATTCTGAAATCAACTTTTGGGTGAAGGAATCCATTGTTCCTATGTCAGCTATGTGTATAGACTGGAGTTGGTAATTGAGAAAAGATTTCATCTCATAATCATCACTAGTTTTAATTGCCTCAACTAATTTCTTTTCAAGACGTTCTTTTAATTCCGTAGCTGCTTTAACAGTAAATGTAGAGATAAACATTTCCTCGATTGCAACTCCACGGAGAAGCTTATCTATGATTCGTTCAACCATAACAAAGGTTTTACCTGAACCAGCTGAAGCTGATACAAGAACATTTTGTCCACTTGTATAAATGGCTTCAATTTGCTCAGGTGTCCGTTTTTGCTTTTTATTAGAACTTGCTTCATGTAATTGCAAAGCTTTGATTTGATCAGCAGTTAAAAATGGCTTAAAGTTCATTTGGACTCACCTCCTTTTTCATCATGGTTAAAAATCCTTCCCTTTTTTCTCTAGTCGGAAGGGTCACTAATTGACGAGCTTGACCCATATCAAGATCAGATTCAAACCTTGTAATTGCTTTTAGTTGATCTCCCTTAACAGTTTTTCCATCCTCTGTATATGGATTAATCAAGAAATGACCTCTACGAATCAAACCTTCAGCTTCCTCATAGAGAAATTGATTAAAGGCGACTAATTGATTTACTTCTTCTTGGCTATACAAGTTATTTTTAGTTTGGTAGGAACCGTCTGAAAGCTTCTCTTTTTCATCTTCTAAGAAAATACCTTTATAAGTTAAATCTTTGTATACTTCCTCAACTAATTTATCATCCAACTGTTTAAAATCTTTTAAATCTAATTTAGGATCTTGTAAATGTAAGTACATAGCACCAAAAATAGAAATCGCTTTTTCTTCTGTCGACATGGCTGCCGCTTTTTCTCTTAAGGCTGCTAAATAGGTGACTAGCTGTGAATTTAAGCCATTGTAAAAACGGCCGATGTCAAATTTGTTAGCACTTGACTTGTAATCAACAATACCAATACTATCATCAACAAGTTGATCAATCCTATCAATTTTACCTTTGACTAATAAGGACTGAGTAATTGGCAATTCAAATGCTTCTTCCTGACTTAAGACTTTAAGATTCTGATTAAGTTTTAGAATGCCTGCAGTTGATTTTGCGATATCTTCTAAAACTTGTAAACTGTATCTGCCCTGCGCATCTTCCAAATAAAAATGTTTAAATTGATTGTTTTGACGTGTTACATTTAAGGCATCCTCTACCTTCTGGTCAAAATCAATTGGACGATGATCGCCCATAATTGTTTCAAATACTTTGTGTAAATAGGTACCGTGTTGGCGAGCATCTGGATGGATAGTTTGCAATTCTTGCAGACCAAGAACATATTGCAAGAAATATTTGTATTGATTATCAAAAAAGACAGTCAAGGCTGATGTTGAAAGTGACATTGGTTTTTGCTCAGGATACCTTAATGACATGACTTCTTCACTAATAGCCTTAGTTTCCAAATGATTTTTTGCTTGTGGAAACTGAAGATTTTCATTTGCAAGGCGTTTCTTTAAGTAACGAAGCATAACTGTCCAGAAATTTTTATCTTCTTCTTGCAATTCACCTTCAATAGCACCACGATTTATTTCAACGAGTTGTGATAACAAGGACTTATAGTTACCAATATCTAAGTCAGTTCGTGACAGACTATTTTTCCCTTTTTCTTCAATCAGAATACCATATTGATGAACTGATTTCAGATAAGTAGACATATCCTCAGAGGACTCATTTAACATCAGCGGATAGCTTAAAAGTAATTCTTCTGTTGCTGCATTAAACAATGATAAGGCCGTAAAATGATTCTTTTTGGCATTATCCTGACTTGCAAGGTCAAATCGATGGAAATAATCCTGATCTTCATTAGTTTGACTTCTTTCTTGATCAGAAATAAGACTGGTATTTTTTGTCTTCTTAGGAAAATTATTTTGAGTCAATCCTAAAGCCATTACAAAGGGCTTACTATGAGGTTCTACTAGATCATAAGATTTAACAGTGACCACATCTAATGTTGCAGGAACTGCACGGTAATTAGCAGCTTGCATAGCCATTTTCAAAAGGGATAAGGTTTGATCTAAAGTCAACTTTTCATTTGCAAAGACTAGTTGGAAATCCTCTAGAATAGATACGAAGGTTTTCCAGACTTCCTGATCACGCTCTTGTTCATTTTCATCTTGCACTGTCATCATCTCTTGAAAGTTCTTCGGCAAGTCGACTGCATTTAAGAGTGTCATTAGTTTCTCGAGAAGCGACAGCCCTTTTTGCTTCTGACTTTTGAATAACTGGGCTAAATTACTAAAGGAAAACTCTCTGATCTGGTTCACTATTTCCAAATCAAAACGAAAATGATTATTGCCATCTGTTGAGTTTACCTCAAATGGACGTGAAAACTTGGTGTAACCATTAATATCAGCAAATTCAACATAAGCTTCAAACTGATCAACCCAGTCTTTCTCAAAATGTCCAAAGAGCCCTGATTTCAAAAGGTTAACTAAGTCCTCCCGACGCCAATTATAGGAACGACATCTCTCCAAAGATTCTACAAACTGAACCAAAGGATGATGTAAAATCGCCTCCGAGCGACCTAAATAATATGGAATCTCATACTTATCAAAAACGGGACCAATTTGCGCCTGATAAGCCTCAACATCGCCTAACAGAACTAAAATGTCCTTATAGCGATGACCCTGATACAACTTTTGGCGAATAGCTTTGGCGATATGCTCAAGTTCCTCTTTTTGATTGAGCGATTGCCAGATATGAATCCGCTCTCGAGCTTGCGCTGGCAACATTTTGTCGGTCTGAGTAAAGTCCGCTTCAGCCTCCAATAATTCACTTAAGAGACCAAACTCTTCATGAAATGATTGTTGACTAGTAACATACTCCATCTTAGCCTGAAAATGACCAGATAAGTCCCTCATAAAATCTAAACTGGCTTGATAAAGATTTCCTTCAATATATGATTTGGCTTGTGCTTTTTTACTGATGTAGGTTCCAATCACGACTTCTTGACACTTATCGTTCAAGGCTGCAACTAACAATTCTTCTTCTGCAGAAAAACGGGTAAAGCCATCAATAACAAGCACAGTTGTCGATAACTCTTGGTCTAAATGGCCTTGTATTATATGGTCAGTTAGAGAATTAAGAGGATTCTCTTGAACTAAGGATTCTGCTTGCAGTACTTCTTCAATTTTTGTGAAAATAGTAATTAAATCATGTGCTTTACGTTCGTTTTCAAAAGAAATATCGAATACAGATAAATTTGAAATTTTTAATTCTTTATAAAGGTCTTTTAACTGTTCGACAAAGGTTAAGTCAGCTCTCAATTGACTATAAACAGATAAATCATCCTCTGTAAGTTGCATAATACTTCTGTAAATCACCATCACTAATGCTGCGTCAGACAATGTATTAGGATGATTATCAATATCAAGTGTAAAATAACGAGCCAATTGAGCAAATCGAGTAATCGTAATATCAAACGAGGCTTCTCTATCAAGTAATTCTAGGACCGATCGTTCCTTTTCAAAAGATAATGAGTTTGGAGCAATATAAAAAACCTTGCTACCAGTTTGTGCATAATCTTGAGCATGGTTGACTAGAATCTGTGTTAAAGAATTATTTATATCAGTATATAGTAATCTCATCATTACCAACTCTCTATATTTAGTATTCTCATTATACCAAAAATAATGTTATTAAACTGTCCCCAAAATGATGATTCTATTGAAAAAAATAGCGCTTTCGATTAAGAAATCAAGCAATTCTCAGCAAAATAAATTATAATATAAACATGAACCACAAGTTATTATAAAGAGATAAAGGGGCTATTACATGAAAACAGATAATATGAGAGAAAGTTCGAATGTTGAAGATAGACGCGGTGAAACGTCAGGATCCTCCTACGGTGGGGGATTTGGTGGCGGAGGCGGTGGGGGAGGCCTTGGCATGCTCCTACAACTACTCTTTTCAAGAGGCAGTTGGAAATCTAAAATCTTAATCCTCATTGTTATGTTAGTAATGGGAGGTGGCGGCCTCTCTGGAATCTTTACAGGTGGTGGACAAGAAAGCACTGGTAATAATAGTTCTTATCAATCTACAAAGGTCACTGAAACAAAAAGTGCTGATGCCTCTGAAGAACAAGTGAAATTTGTTAGTAAAGTTTTTGCTTCAACTGAAGATTACTGGACACAGCAGTTTGAAAAAGAAGGTAAAACTTATGATAAACCAAAATTAGTTCTTTATACTGGATCAATTCAAACAGCCTGTGGTCAAGGGCAAGCTGCTGCTGGACCTTTCTATTGTTCAGGAGATAATAAAGTTTATCTTGATATTTCATTTTATAACGAATTAAGTGATAAGTATGGGGCGGCTGGTGATTTTGCCATGGCTTATGTTATCGCCCATGAGGTAGGTCACCATGTGCAAAACTTATTAGGAACAACAGAGGAATATGCTCAAGCAAGACAAGGAAAAAATGATACCGAAGCCAATCATATGAATGTTCAATTGGAGTTACAAGCTGATTACTATGCTGGAACGTGGGCTAAATATGTTCAAGGTGAAGGCCTTTTAGATAAAGGAGATATTGAAGAAGCTATGTCTGCAGCAAATGCTGTTGGTGATGATAAATTGCAAAAAGAAGCTTATGGTCGAACAATGCCAGATAGCTTCACTCATGGTACTTCCGAACAACGTAAACGTTGGTTTGATAAAGGTTTAGAATATGGAGACCTTCAACACGGGGATACATTTGCCGTACCATATGACGGATTATAAAAAAAAGGATTGCTATGCAATCCTATTTTTGTTCACTTAATTGACCGTCTTTAATTTGATAGACCCGATCACAATCAGAAATCATTCTTAAATCATGTGTAACCATTATGATAGCTTTATTTTTTTCTTTTGCTTCTTTAGCAAGCAGTTTGACAACATCAAAAGCACGCTCGGTATCCAGACTAGCAGTTGGTTCATCAGCTAGTACTAATGCCGGATTATTATACAATGCTCTAGCAATGGCTAATCGTTGTCTTTCACCCCCTGAAATTTCCTGCGGAAGTTTATGTCTTATATGTTCAATAGCCAATTCTTTAAACAGCTCATTTTGCTTGTTTATATTTTTTGTTTTATTCAATTTATCCACTAATTCCAATTGTTGTTTAGCATTTAAAAACGGAATTAAGTTTGAGGCTTGCAAGATAAAACCAATATCTTTGAAACGTAATTGTGATCGTTTCTTTTCAGATAAATTTGTATAATCATGACCATTAATCATAACTTGACCACTACTTGGACCTTGCAGCCCACCCGCAATGGTTAAGAAAGTAGACTTACCTGACCCTGAAGGACCAACTAGAGCAACGAATTCCCCTTCCTCAATTGAAAATGAGCAAGGTTTTAAAGCTTGAATCGTTATATCCCCATCTTTAAATTCTTTTGTAATTTCCTTAAATTCTAATACTGGCATAACTACTCCTATCCTATAGACTTGAGGGGGTCAATTCTGACAATGGCAATAACGGAAAAGAGACTTCCCAAAATTGCAAAGAGCATCATTAGTGCAAATATGACTGCATAGAGCACCCAGTTGCCTTGGAAAGGCACTGCTTGGGGTAAAACTATGGAGCTCAGCCATGTCCCTAAAAGCCCTAATGAACTACCAATAAAGCTAAGGATAATTGTTTGCGAGATAACGGCGTTGGCAATTGTTTTGTTAGCAATCCCTTGAGCTTTCATGATGCCAAAAATTGGTGCTTTTTGAATGGTTAAGACATACATAAATATGCCGATAATAATAGCGGAAATTAGAATCAAAAAGCCAATCATAAAACCGAAAGTCAAAACTTGGGCATTATAGCCTGGTAACTTTTGGATAAATTTTTTACTTGTCATTTTTTGAAACTTACTTTCATTAAATGACTCAATCTTTCCTTTAACCACGTATGCATTAACCTTTAGGTTGTTCTTACTTGATGGTATTTGATTAAGCTTTTGAAAGTCGTCTAAGGATAGGTGAATCACGGGAGCAACGTTAAAGGTTGCTTTTTTTGTTATCCCAACTATTTTAAATTTTTCTTTGCTGTTCGCCTCTGTTAGGGTATCTCCAACTTTAAAATTTGCTTTCTGGGCTAAGGATTGGTCGATTAGAATTTCCTCTTTATTCCTCAACTCTCTTCCGTTAATAACTCTAGGAATAAGTGAAGATGTCTTATCTAGTCCAAAAAAAGCAACTTTTTCTTTGTCAGATTCTTTTGGGTCTTTTTTATTCCAAACAACGGTATTGATTTCTGCCAGTTCTTCAACCTGCTTAGCCTTAATTTCTGACTTGTCTTTAAGCGAAAGCTTGGAGAAATTTAAGCTAGCGTTAGCGTCCTTGGATAAAAGAATGGTATCTGCCTTCCAGTTATCAATAGCGGAGCGATTCTCCTCAATTAGTCCAAAGGCCAAGCCTGACAAAAAATACATAAGGTAAGCAATCAATAATAGTAAGCCCATAATTAAACTATACCTTAGCTTTGCTGTTTTCATTTCATTTAGTGCTAGAAATATTTTTTCTCCTTCATTCCCTGATTTGAAAAGGGAGAATGATAACATCACCCTTTTAATAAGTAAATTTTATATTGAAAACTAAATCCTGTCGTAGTACTTTTTTGACATTGCAACTTCTAGAAATATAGGCTAGTAAAGCTTGCTCAGTCTCTTCTTCCAGTTTCTCTGGTAATTGAATCGTTTGATTAAATCTATCATTTTCAAAACTGGTGCTAACTGTTATTGGCATTACTTCAATTGCATATTTTCGTTTATAAAAGCCTTGTATACACATGGTAACACAGGCCCCTAGTGCAATAACTACTAAGCTCATCGGTGTATCACCCTCATTGGTTTGACCAAATAATTCTATGCTATCACCGTAACCTTCTGATATGGCATGATATAATTTATCTCCGAAAACATTAGCTTGGTACATTATAATTCCTCTTTCGTTATTTTCTCTATTTTAACAAAATGAAATCTGAAAGGCTAAATAACTGTTTGTGAACTAACAATCTAATCTTTGCTTTAGATTTTGGTAAGTTTCTCGACTTAGTGAAACCCCTTTATTTGCTACCACCTGACTAGCAAAATAATTGGCAAAATCCAAATCTTCTTTGATGGTTTGATTATTTAAATAAGCTACCATAAAAGCACAATCATAACTATCACCAGCACCAACTGGTGGTAATAAAGGAATTGACATTTCTTTAAGGGCTATTGAAACATTAAATGCACAGCCACCTAGCATCATTTCCTGCGAAATAAAATGAACATCTTCTTTTCGACTGGGGGAGACGAACCAAATTAATCATGACATCACAAAGAGTTGAACCAATTTACTAAAATCTTATTCATTATTTTCCCACAGCTGCAGTTTCAGTAATTTTATTTTACAAAAAAACCTGAACTTCCGCTCAGGTTTTCATTTTATCTGATTTCAGCATTAACTTGCTCTGTTAAAGCATTGGTAATTTTCTCAATATACTTAGCGACTTCTTCGTCTGTTAAGCTTTCATTTGGATTTTGGAAAGTTAAGCTATAAGCCATTGACTTTTTACCTTCACCAAGTGAAGGGCCTGCATAGACGTCAAAAAGTTTAACTGATTTAAGGAATTTTACTTTTGCAGAAGTGATCGCATCTAAAATAGCTTGGTGACTAACTTCTTGATCTAATAGTAAAGCAATATCACGAGAAACCGCTGGAATTTTTGGAATTTCTTGGAATATGTAGTCATCCGATAAAAGTCCTTCAATTACAGTTAGATTCAACTCAACAACGTAAGTTGCCGGAACATCATAATTACTAGCCGTTTGAGGGTGAATTTGACCAACAAAACCAAGCAGATGATCATTATGATAAACACGTGCTGTCCGTCCAGGGTGCATACTTGCCATTTCTTTTTCGGCTTGATAAGTGACCTCTAGACCTAACTTTTCAAACATGACTTCAAGAATTCCTTTGGCATAGAAGAAATCAACTGGCTGTGCTTGCGTTTGGAAGTCTTTATCAGCAATCAAACCAGAGATGGCGAATGCAAAAGTATTGACTTCCTCAGGTAACTCTTCTTGAGGATTTCCAGTTTGATGGAAAACTTTGCCAATCTCATAAATAGCCATATTGTTATTTTTTCTAGCCACATTATAAGCAATAGTGTCTAACATTCCTGAAATCATGTTTTGGCGCAAAACAGAACGATCAATCGTCATTGGCCACATCAACTCAGTTAAATTACTTGCTTCAAGAGTGAATTCTTTTGCTTTATCTGGAGTAGTTAAAGCGTAAGTAATCACTTCATTTAATCCAGCACCTTCAGCAATTGTTCTAATTTGTCGACGTAATTTTTGTGTTTTTGTTAATTCACCAGCAGTGCCACCAGCTTCAGGCAAGGTTGTTGGTAAATTTTCATAACCATAAATACGGGCAATTTCTTCGACCAAATCAGCTTGGATTGAAATATCCCAACGGCGACGTGGTACAGATACCGTAAAGTTTTCAGCAGAGCCATTCAAACCAAATCCTAATTGAGCAAATACTTGATGAATATCCGCATAAGTTAGTTCTGTTCCTAAGCGAACATTGACATAATCTAAGTTTGTTGAAACTTGAACAGGTTCTGTTGGTAATTGACCAGCTTGTATTTGACCTGATAAAACAGTGCCATTTGCTAGCTCTGTTAGCATTGCTGCCGCAAAATCTAAAGCTTCTAAAACAGTGTCATAATTTACACCTTTTTCAAAACGAGATGAACTTTCAGAGCGTAAGTTTAAACGGCCACTTGTTTTACGAACTGATTTGCCATCAAAAACTGCAGCTTCAAGAACAACGTTTCTTGAAGTATTGTCAATTTCAGTCGCTTTTCCACCCATGACACCAGCAAGTGCAACAGCTTGATTATTAACTGAGATAACAATGTCTTCTTCAATTAGCTCACGTTCTTCACCATCGAGTGTAACTAGTTTTTCACTAGCCTTTGCCTGACGGGCAATGATTTTTTTACCGTCAAATTTATCCAAATCAAAGGCATGCATTGGTTGTCCAAAATATAAAAGAACATAGTTTGTCACATCAACCACATTATTAATTGGTCTGATACCAGCATTCATCAAGAGATTTTGTAACCATTGTGGACTTGGGGCAATTGTGACATTTTCAACTATACGACTAGCATAAGTTAGTACTTTATCAGTCTCAATGGTAACTTCTAAGATATCACAAGCTTCTTGATTACTCTCTACTAGCTCTTTGTCAGGGAAAGCAACTGTTTTACCATAAATCGCAGCCACCTCATGAGCTACACCACGCATTGACAAAGCATCTGCACGGTTTGGAGTGATTGATAATTCAATAATTTCATCATCTAAATCAAGTACTGGGAAAATGCTTTCCCCTGGAATCGCATTCTCTGGTAAGATTTGTATACCTTCTGAATATTCTTTTGGAATAATTGAATCTGAAAGACCAAGCTCTTGGAGAGAACAGATCATCCCCAAAGATTCCATTCCACGGATTTTACCTTTTTTGATTTTGTAATTATCTGCAATACGAGCACCCGGAATAGCAACAATAACCTTAATACCAGCTTTTACATTGGGTGCACCACAGACAATTTGACGAGGCTCATCATCACCAGTATCCACTTGACATAAATGCAAGTGTGTATCAGGAACATCTTCACAAGATAAGATGTTTCCTACCACAAGTTTTGAGAGACCTTCAGAAGGCACTTCGACACCTTCAACTTCAATCCCAGTCGTCGACATTTTTTCAGCTAATTCTGCTGAAGGGACATCAATATCAACTAATTCTTTTAACCATTTATAAGATACTAACATAAAATTCTTTCTTTCTATTTCAATGCTTTTTTCATTAACCAATCAGTGTCTACTAAATCACCAACTGCAAATGAATGTTCCGAAAACTTTTCAAAGCCATATTTTCTGTATAAAGCTTGTGCTTTATGGTTATTTTCCCAAACACCTAATCAAGCCCAGTCACGGTCAGAATCATAAGCACGATCCAAAGCAAATTCAAAAAGATATTTACCTAATCCCATCCCTTGAACCTTATTAAGAAGATAAATGCGTTGTATTTCAAAGGCATTCTCTAACTCTTGCTCGGTTTGTGAATTATCCCAATTGACTTTTAAATGACCTACAACTTCATTATTCAATCTAATAAAGTAAACCAGACAATTTGGGTCTTTAATCTCATCAAGTAACTTTTCTAAAGTATAATCTTCATCAAAAAATTCTTGTAACTGTTCATCAGTATTATGGCCACCAAAGGTTTCAGTGAATGTTTGAATAGCTAGCGCCTGTAACTCTTCTACCTCTGTTGACTTAACCAAGTCGATTGTAACATCATTATTCATACTATCTCCTTCTAGCACACACCTTAACTAAAGAAAGGACATAGTGTGTAACTTAAAACAAATTTCCATTTTTGGGCTCTGCTACTTACTTAAATTGATCTAAAAATCGAACATCGCCTTGATAGAATCCACGGATATCATTAATACCGTATCGGAGCATAGCAATTCTTTCTTGACCTAATCCAAAAGCAAATCCTGAGTAAATTTCTGAGTCTACTCCTGACATTTCAAGGACACTTGGATGAACCATACCAGCACCTAGAATTTCAATCCAACCCGTTTTCTTACAAACATTACATCCCTTACCACCACATTTGAAACATGAAACATCTACTTCAACTGATGGCTCTGTAAATGGGAAGAAAGATGGACGTAAACGAATTTTTCGTTCATCACCAAACATTTTTTTGATAATCATTTCTAAGGTCCCTTTTAAATCTCCCATAGAAATATTTTCACCAACAACCAGACCTTCAATTTGATGAAATTGATGTGAGTGAGTTGCATCATCTGTGTCTCGACGGAATACACGGCCTGGTGAGACCATTTTAAGAGGACCCTGAGCAAAATCATGTTGATCAAGAGTACGTGCTTGTACGGGACTTGTATGGGTTCTTAAAAGGATTTCTTCTGTGATATAGAAAGTATCTTGCATATCTCTTGCAGGGTGGTCTTTTGGCAAATTCATACGTTCAAAATTATAGTAATCTTTTTCCACTTCGTAACCGTCAACAATTTGGAAGCCCATCCCCAAGAAAATGTCTTCAATTTCCTCACTAGTTTGGCTAATAAGATGACGATTGCCTAAGTTCATTTGACGGCCTGGTAAAGTTACATCAATACTTTCAGCATCTAATTGGGCTTTAATTTTAGCAGCTTCAACAATTTTTGCTTGCTCTTCAAATGCTTGTGTCAAAACATCACGTACTTCATTAACTTGTTTCCCTACCACTGGTTTTAAATCATTTGATAGATTTTTTAAGCCTTTTAATAAATCTGTCAAAGAACCTTTTTTCCCTAAAACAGAGACACGTAAATCTTGTAATTCTTTTGTATGATTCCCTGATAGAGATTTTAACTCTTCTAAAGTTTGCGTTTTTAATTGCTCTAATTGTGTTTGTAAATCCATTGTATTCCCTTCTTTTGGAAAAATAAAAAGCGTGCCAAAACTCCATAAAATGCGGAGCGTTGACACGCGGTACCATCCGTTTTCGTCTGATCATTCAGACCTTAATTTCAAGTCATAAATGAGTGAATTCATGACGCTTTCATTAAGAAGGCTTACAGTCTATGGCCTTCACTCCCTGTTAATGTCTCTGTCATTACTAGTCTCACTGACTACTATTCAATTATAACTATTCTATCAGAAAGTTTAAGTCTTGACAATAGACAATGCTATTATGCCTAGCGTTCTATATCGACCTGACCAGTCTGATAATTGACTTTTATTCCTTTTTGAATATTTGGAATGAACACATTAAATTCTAAGCTTCCATCATCAGATTTTGCTTCCAAATGACTTCCTTTAGATAAAATATTGTTCCCTTCATAAACTAAAGTTACACGATAGCGCACACGCTTATTTTGATCAAGTGCATGTCGTATTAGCGTCTCATAATAGTTTTGACCAGTTGAATCTTCATCTGCTGCTTGATTAGCCCATGATAATTGCGTTGCTATGTTGCTTGGGTTACTCGTTGAGGCATCAAACCCCTTAAGTCCACCAACTATGGCATAGCCTAACAGGTGACCTCTGTCCACCGCATGGTCATATTCCCCCAACAAACCATGTAACTGATGCCATCCGGCAGGTTTCCAATTGGTGTAACCATTACCTGTTTCATTACGATTTTGATATTGTCTTGTTGACTTTGCTAATAAGGCATTTGCGACAAGTGGCACTTTTCGACCTTGTACATATTTAATTTGATTATTAGCATAAGGGGCACTAGACACCTTAGCATTTAAATTTGTTTTGTTATTATTGATAATAAAAGCACCCGCACCGTTCCATGTAATTTTACCAACTAATTGATTTTTAACATGACTAGTCATTACCGTCAATGCTTGAGCTTTACTTGGCGTATCAGGGTTATTATTGTCCTTGGTAAAAGGCTTTCCATCACTTTCACCGGTTACTGATTGATAGATTTGTTTAATCGGATTATTATCCGAAATGACATCGTTCTTACTTAGATAGGAACCTGCTAGAACGAAAATTAGCAAGATAAGACTACCTATATTTTTCCAATTTTTGGAATTGTGATTTGACATTTGACCTCTCATATAAAAAGTAGGCAAAGCCTACTTTCCAGTAAATTTATTAATTAATTCGGTCCATTTATCCGTGGATAATATTGCAGTGGGGTGTTGACCATCCCCCATAAAACTATATCCAATCATTAAACCTATTGCTAAAAATAGGCAGGCTAATAAGGCAACAACAATAATTAGGATAAATAGCTTCAAGACGTATTTCCATCCTTTTGTCATTTTCTAATCCTCACTAACACGTTGAATAGTTGCTCCAAGACCTTTTAATTTTTCATGGAATTGATAATATCCACGATCTAAATGGCTTAATTGTGTTACTGTTGTTTGACCTTGTGCAACTAAACCAGTAAGAATAAGGGCAGCACTTGCACGTAAGTCAGTAGACATAACAGGTGCACCTTGTAATTCTTTTCCTCCATGAATCATGGCAGTATCACGCAAGATTTCAGCCTGTAATCCCATACGACGCATTTCTTCTAAATGTTGGAAACGATTTTCAAAAACTGTCTCAACCATTGTCGACTCACCTTTGACTGTGCCCATTAGGGCAGTAAATTGCGCTTGCATATCAGTTGGGAAGCCTGGATGAGGTAATGTTTTAACAGTCACTGGTTTTAAACTGGCAGTATCCGCTTTGACTCTTATTCCACTGTCTTCTTCAGTAACAGACACACCCATCTCCATTAATTTAGAAATCAATGGGCGATTATGTTCCCAGACTGCATCTTTCACTAGCACGTTGCCTGAAGTCATTGCCGCAGCAACCATAAATGTTCCAGCTTCAATTCTGTCTTGAACCACATCATGTTCAACACCACGTAAACTGTCAACTCCAGTAATCGTTAATGTTTCCGTACCAGCACCACGTACTTTAGCTCCCATTTTATTTAATAGCTGCGCTAAATCAACAATTTCTGGCTCTCTTGCAGCATTCTCAATGATAGTCACACCATCAGCAAGCGTTGCTGCCATCATTAAGTTTTGTGTTGCTCCAACAGATGGGAAATCCATATAAATAGTTGCGCCTTTTAAACGCTCTGCAGTTGCTGTAATATCACCATTTTTTTGGGTAATTTTAGCCCCCATTGCTTCAAGTCCTTTTAAATGCAAATCAATTGGACGACTTCCAATTGTACAACCTCCAGGCATTGAAACTTGTGCATGACCTTTTCTAGCAAGGATAGGTCCTAATACTACTATTGAGGCACGCATTTGACTGACAAACTCATATGGTGCGACATCTAAGATATCCCCAGATGCATCTACCACTACCTTATTATTTGCTTCATCAAATGAAACATCAATATCTAAACCTCTAACAACATTATTCATTGTATAGACATCAGATAAGATTGGTACATTATATAAGGTTGTTTTTCCCTCAGAAGGTAAAACAGTGGCTGCTAACAAAGGAAGAACTGCATTTTTTGCACCTTCAATCACAACTTCTCCTTTAAGTCGTGTTTGTCCGCCTTCAATAATAATTTTATCCAATTTTTTCTCCATTCTTCACTATTCATTAATATTAAAATTATAACATAATTTATATTTTGAATCTTTAACCGAACACTAAAAAGAGGCTTTGCCCCATTTGGATTAACTCTAATATAAAATGACTTACTAAATAGCCCATAATAATAGCAATGAAGAAGACAAATAATTGAATTTTTCCTAAATTTTCAGCTCTATTTTTTACTAATTTTGACCAATCAAATAAAGACATCAATAATTGATAACTGATGCCGATAAAAAGTAAATGACAAAACAAACCTAATAAATTATTGATATATTCCATAAATATATTATAACAAAACAAAGAACTAAAGAGAATAACTTGAACATAAAAAAAAGACTCAACCAAATCTGTCTTAAAGTTAGAGTAACACATTCCAACTTTTTGACAGACTAGGAGTCTAATTTTTATTTTTTACCAACTTTAAGACGGTTAAGGGCACGAAGCAATGCAACTTCTGCACGTTCAACTTCATGAATATCATGAGAAGTTTTAGCTTCTGCTATTTCTTTTTCTGCTCTTAACTTCGCACGTTCCGCACGACTTATATCAATATTACGATCACGTTCAGCAGAATCTGCGACAATTGTGACCATATTATTTTTTATCTCAATGATACCACCATTTATTGCAATCCAATCAACATGTTTTTCATCATCTGTACGACGAATTTTCATTTCGTGGATAACAAGCGGCGCAATCAAATTGATGTGATGTGGTAAGATACCCATTTCACCATCAGGTGTTTTAACAGAGATAAATTTAGCATGATGGTCATAAACAATACCATCTGGTGTTACCACTTGTACAGCCATTTCTGTCATGATATCACCTCATTAATAGTTCATTTTTTTTGCTTTTTCGATAACATCTTCGATTCGTCCGACTGAACGGAAGGCATCTTCTGGGATATCATCGTATTTACCATCAAGAATTTCTTTAAAGCCACGTACAGTTTCTTCAACTGGAACATAAGAACCAGGTTGACCAGTAAATTGCTCCGCAACGTTGAAGTTTTGTGATAGGAAGAACTGAATACGACGTGCACGTCCAACTAATGTTTTTTCTTCATCAGAAAGTTCATCCATACCTAAGATTGCAATGATATCTTGCAATTCACGGTAACGTTGAAGAACACGTTGAACTCCTGTTGCTACATCATAATGCTCTTTTCCAACAATTTCTGGTGAAAGTGCACGTGAACTTGAAGCAAGTGGGTCAACCGCTGGATAGATACCAATTTGAGTCAATTTACGTTCCAAGTTGGTTGTTGAATCCAAATGGGCAAATGCTGTTGCTGGCGCTGGGTCAGTATAGTCATCGGCTGGAACATAGATAGCTTGAATTGAAGTAACTGATCCTTTTTGGGTAGACGTAATACGTTCTTGCAATTGTCCCATTTCGGTAGCAAGTGTTGGTTGGTAACCAACTGCTGAAGGCATACGTCCTAATAAGGCTGAAACCTCAGAACCTGCTTGTGTGAAACGGAAAATATTATCAATAAATAAGAGAACGTCTTGTCCTTCTTCATCACGGAAATATTCAGCAATTGTCAAACCTGTTAAGGCAACACGCATACGTGCTCCTGGTGGCTCATTCATTTGTCCGAATACCATTGCAGTTTTTTCAATAACGCCAGATTCTTTCATTTCGCCGTATAAGTCATTACCCTCACGAGTACGTTCACCTACTCCTGCAAAAACAGAAATACCACCGTGTTCTTGTGCAATATTATGAATTAATTCTTGAATAAGAACGGTTTTCCCAACTCCGGCACCACCGAAGAGACCAACTTTCCCACCTTTTAAATAAGGGGCAAGTAGGTCGATTACTTTAATACCTGTTTCAAGAATTTCTGAAGATGTTGATAGTTCATCGAATGCTGGTGCTTGTTTATGGATTGGTTCACGTTTTGCATCTGCTGCAAAAGGTTCTTCCAAGTCGATGGTATCACCTAATACATTAAACACACGTCCTAGAGTTTCAGTACCTACTGGAACACTAATCGCGCGTCCAGTATCTAAAACTTCTAATCCACGAGTAAGCCCATCAGTTGATTCCATAGCGATTGTTCTAACCATCCCATCACCCAATTCAAGGGCTACTTCAAGAACAACTTTTTGTTTCTTGTCGCTATCTTTATAAACTATCAATGCATTATTAATCTCAGGTAATGTCGCACCATTGTCGAAAATAACGTCAACAACTGGTCCAATAACCTGAGCAATTTTGCCTGAGCTCATTAATTTCTCCTTATATAAGTTATAAAGGAAGAACTACTGTGTTCTAATCCTTTAATTATTGTTATCAATCAGAAATCTACAAATTAATAACTATTACAGTCTATTCTAATGCATTAGCCCCTGCAACAATTTCCGTAATTTCCTGCGTAATTGCTGCTTGTCGTGCACGATTGTATTGAATTGTTAGTTCATCAATAACATTTTTTGCATTATCCGTAGCTGTTTGCATAGCTGTCATACCTGCTGCGTGCTCTGCCGTTTTTGCATCAACAATTGCTCCATAAATCATACTTTCAGTAAACTGTGGTAACAATTGATTAATAATCGTATCTCGGTCTGGTTCGATTTCAAATCCAGTTACACCTTCATCAGCTGCTTCTTCAGCAACTAAGTCAGAAATAGGTAGCATTCTTTGAACCCGAACTTGGCTTGTCAAACTATTAACATGATGGTTATAACAAACATATAATTCATCAAAAATTTCACTTTGGAACATCTTAACTGATTTTTCAATGATTTTGCCAACTTCATCATAAGTCGGTTGATCATTAAGTCCTCTCAGTTCAAAAGAAACATTCATTCCTCTAGATTTAAAGAAATCAGAACCAACACTACCAATTGAAACTATTGAATAATCTCCATCCTGATGATATTCTTCAATCATTTCCATAATTGATTTTAAGATTTTTGAGTTATAACCACCGACAAGACCTTTATCAGAAGTAATAACAATATAACCAGTTTTTTTAACAGGACGTGAAGCTAACATTGGATGCGTAGATGACCCATTTGTTAACTCAGCTTTCAAAAAATCAGTAGTGATTTGTCTTATTTTGGATGCATATATTTGAAAATTACGAGCAGCTTGCTCTGATTTTACCAGTTTAGCTGAAGAGACCATACGCATGGCACTAGTTATTTTACTTGTTTTCTCTGTTGAATTAATTTTATCTTTAATCTCACTTAGAGAGCCTGCCATACCAAAAACCTCCCATTATTATTTAAAGTTCGATTGATCTTTAAATGCTTGAATTGCATTATTCAATTCTGTTTCTTCAGGTAGATCTTTAGTCTGACGGATTGTATCAAATAAATTAGCATAATGACTATCAAAGTACTCATATAAAGCTTCTTCGAAGGCTAAAATATCATCAACAGGAACATCATCCAAGAAACCATGTGTTAATGCATATAAAATAACAACTTGTTTTTCAACCGGAAGTGGTTTATGTAATGGTTGTTTTAAAATTTCAACAGTACGACGACCGCGATTCAGCTTAGCTTGTGTAGCAGCATCCAAATCAGAACCAAATTGAGTAAAGGCTTCTAATTCACGGTATGAAGCTAAATCAAGACGTAAAGTCCCTGCAACTTTTTTCATGGCTTTAATCTGTGCTGAACCACCAACACGTGATACAGAAGATCCTGCATCAATAGCTGGTCGAATACCAGAGTTGAATAGATTTTCTTGTAAGAAAATTTGTCCATCTGTGATTGAGATAACATTTGTTGCTATATAAGCTGAAATATCACCAGCTTGCGTTTCAATAAATGGAAGAGCAGTAATTGATCCACCACCTAACTCATCTGAAACTTTTGCAGAACGTTCAAGCAAACGACTATGCAAATAGAAAACATCCCCTGGATAAGCTTCACGACCTGGAGGACGACGAAGTAAAAGAGAAAGTTCACGATAAGCTACCGCTTGTTTTGACAAATCATCATAAACGATTAAAACATGTTTGCCATTATACATAAATTCTTCTGCCATCGCTACACCAGCATAAGGTGCAATAAATAGTAATGGAGAAGGTTGTGCTGCAGATGCAGTGACAACAATTGTATAATCTAAGGCACCATATTTACGAAGTGTTTCAACTTGTGTTCTAACTGTTGATTCTTTTTGACCAATGGCAACATAGACACAAATCATGTCTTGACCTTTTTGATTCAAAATAGCATCGATAGCAACAGATGTTTTACCTGTTTGACGGTCACCAATAATAAGTTCACGTTGACCACGACCAATTGGTACTAAAGCATCAATCGCTTTCAAACCTGTTTGTAGAGGTTCAAAAACTGATTTACGTTGCATTACTCCAGGAGCTGGTGTTTCAACAGGTCTGAATCCTGTAGTTGCAATTTCTCCTAAACCATCAACGGGCTGACCAAGTGGATTAACAACGCGTCCAATTAGGGCTTCACCAACTGGTACTTCCATAATTTTTCCTGTGCGTTTAACAATGTCTCCTTCACGGATACTTGAAAAATCACCAAGAATAATAATACCTACATCATTAGACTCAAGGTTTTGAGCCATACCAAAGGCACCATTAGAAAATTCTAGAAGTTCACCACTCATGGCATTATCTAATCCACGAGCACGTGCAATACCGTCACCAATGTAGGTAACGACACCAGTTTCAGTGACATCGAAATTTGGCTGGAAGTTTTCAATTTGCTTTTTTATTAAAGCGCTAATTTCTTGAGCATTAATTGCCAAAAGTCACACCACTTTCTATATTAATTTCTTTTTAAATTCTGATAATTGACGTTTTAAACTTGTATCAATTACATTATTATTTACATTGATAATGAATCCACCTAAAAGTGCTTCATCGATAGTTTCAATAATTCTACCGGTCTTAAAACCAAACTTTTTTAAAACGATATTTCTAATCTGAAATTTTTGTTTTTCAGTTAAAGGCACAGTAGTCGAAACCTGAACATCGTATTCATTATTAATTTGACTTAATCTTTCTAAACTATTTTGTACAATCTTTGCAAAATAGTTCATTCGATCATTTTGAATCAGTAGTTCTATTAAATTGTTTATATAAACTGTACTAGGATCTTTTAGTAACCTAATAAGATTTTCCTTTTCACCCTGTGAAACGGCTAAACTTGCTAATTTTTGTTCAAGCTGTGTAGCTTCAAATGTCTCCAAAATAGCAAGTAAATCAGTTTTAAGTGCCTGACTTACATTATGCTCAAAAGCAACTTCAACAAGGCTTTTTGCATATTGCCCAATGAGAGTCTCTTCTTTTTTGGTCATATTAAGCTTCTCCTAAATCATTAAGATAACTATCAATGAGTTTACTTTGAGCATCCTTATCAAGGTTTGCACCAATGATTTTTTCTGCTAATGAGATAGATAAATCTGACATTTGATTTTTTACATCAGACAAAGCTTCTGCTTTACTACGTTCAATATCAATATCAGCTTTTTCTTTTAGACGACTAGCTTCATCATTAGCCTCTTCAATAAGTTTTGTACTTTGAGCTTGACCAATTTCTTTTGCATCTACAATAATCTGACTAGCTTCTGATTTTGCGCCATCTAATTCTTTTTGTCTTTCGACTTGAAGATTTTCAGCATTAATACGCGCATTTTCCGCTTTATCAATATCATTTGAGATTTTTGCAGCACGTTCATCTAAAATACCACTTATTTGACCCCATGCAAATTTCTTTAGTAAAAGATATAAAACAAGAATTGAACCTGTTACTAAAATAAAATTTCCAATAAGTTCACCAACTGTTAATTCCATAGAGGCTCTCCTTTCTTATTCTTCTTCTTCATTGACTTTTTTACCAAGATACATTGATGTTAGTTTGGTAAATACATAGGCTTGTATACAAGAAATAAAAATTGAAAATGCAACCCAGACCATATTCAAAATAAATGCAACTGGGAACCACGCCATATTGGCGGCAATTAATTTCATGATTAAGCTCATAACAACTTCACCAGCAAATATATTTCCATAAAGACGCAAAGCTAATGAAAGTACATTAGTTACTTCTTCCAAAATATTCATTGGAGTCATAATCGATGGTGTAGCAAACCTTTTTAGATAAGGAAGAAAACCGCGTTGACGAATTCCTTCTACCTGACAAAGAATTGAGATTAGTAAAGACAAAGCAATATCAAAACCTACATTTGCAGTAGGTGATGTCCATAAGTTCATCTTATCCATTGTTTCAATCTTTGTTACCAAACCAAGGTTATTAGCTACCATCACAAAAAGAAAAATTGTGAAAAAGAAAAGTGAATATGTTCTACGAAATGGTCTTTCAATATGTTCATCAGTAACACTGGAAACAAAATCTAATAAAAATTCTAAGACAGTTTGTTTTCCTTTAGGACGGATTGACATATGACGACTTGCTGTATAAACAAAGGCAAAAATAAGTAGGATAGTTACCAAGCACATTGCAAGCAGGGTTAAATTAAAGGTCACAGGACCTAGTATCAGTGTTGGACTATGTTCTTCCAACGGATTCCCTCCTATCTACCTTACAATTGAAATAGTATGCCTAAATTATAAAATACATACCATCCAAATTAATTTGTTAAAATTTCAGCATTTATTTTAAAATAAATGCCATTGCAAGTGTTACGAAGAAAGTACCTTCAATAAAGGCAATACCTAGAATCATGATAGAACGTAATTGATTCATAATTTCTGGTTGACGAGCTGCTGATTTAAACAAATTAGCAATCAGGAAACTCTCCCCTAAGGTAACACCAATACATGCTAATGCTAATGCGAAAAACGAAGTCATAATAAAATTCTCCTTAAAATTTTTTTTACTTTGCTATTCTATTCCTTAAAATAAAGAATGTCAATACAAAATTGTAGTTGAGTGTGCATAATTCAACGAATACTTAACATTACAAAAAATGATTAAATAATAAGTCAATTTAAACAATCAATAGCCTATGATTATTATACCAATAATAGTAGACTTTATCAAAGATAGCTTTCAAATTGAAAAACGGCTTTCGCCGTTTTCTGGTCTTATCAGATTTTGATAACTAGATTACTGTTCAAGTTGCCAAATTTCTTTAGCATACTCTCTGATTGTATCATCTGAAGTGAATTTATCAGATGTAGCAATATTGACTAAGCTCATTTGAGCCCAACGCGTTTTATCTCGATACAATCGATCAATTTGTTCTTGAGCAGCTATATAAGATTCTAAATCTTCTAATAAGAAGTATTCATCATTATGAGTGATTAATGCTTCGTAGATTTCCATGCCTTCATGTTGGCAATTAGGAATTGTTCCATTCACAAAACTGTCGACGATACGACGTATTTGGGGATTAGACTCATATAAACCACGTGAGAAATAATCATGTTTTGCATAATGGTCATAAACTGCATCTTTATCCATACCAAAGATGACAATGTTGTCGTCTCCGACTTCATCTTTGATTTCAATGTTGGCACCATCGAGAGTAGCTAGAGTGACGGCACCTGTCATCATAAATTTCATATTTGATGTACCGGAAGCTTCTTTAGAGGCTAATGAAATCTGTTCTGACACGTCAGCAGCCGGAATAATTAATTCAGCCAAGCTAACATTGTAGTTTTCAAGGAAAACAACTTTAAGCTTATTCTGAAGACTTTGGTCATTATTAACAAGATTTGCAATTTCATTAATAACTTTAATTACGGATTTAGCAAAATGATATCCTGGCGCTGCTTTTGCCCCGAAAATAAAAACTCTTGGAACCATGTCTAAATCTGGATTTTCTTTCAAATCAAGATAAATCCTCATAATGTTTAAAACATTTAACAGTTGACGTTTATAAGCATGAAGACGTTTAACTTGAACGTCAAAAATTGCATTTGTGGATAATACTATTCCTGTTTTCTCAAGGATATATTTAGCTAATCGTTCTTTAGCGACTTGTTTCACTTGATAGAAGTCATCTAGAACGGCTTGATCATCTTTAAATGCCAATAATTTGCGTAATTCATGGATATCTTTACGCCATTCATTACCAATTGTTCGGTCAATTGCCACTGATAATTCGGGAGCTGCAATCTGTGTCCATCTTCTTTGAACAATACCATTTGTTTTATTGTTAAATTTTTCGGGATACAAAGTATAGAAATCTTTCAGTGTATCAGTTTTTAAAAGCTCTGTATGAAGTTTTGCAACGCCATTAACAGAATGTCCACCAATGATTGCCAGGTTAGCCATATGAACTAAATTATCTTTGACAATACGCGTGTTTTCAATAATATCTGAACGGATACCTTTTTTAGCCATTTCAGCGACAAAACGATTGTCAATTTCTAAGATTATTTGATAAACGCGAGGTAAAACATTTTTGAAGAGGTCAGCATTCCATTTTTCCAAAGCCTCAGAAAGGATTGTATGGTTGGTGTAACTCATCGTTCTGATAGTAGCTTGCCAAGCATCTTCCCATTCGATTCCGTATTCATCAATTAATAGTCGCATAAATTCCGCAGGTGCTACTGCTGGATGGGTATCATTAATATGGACTGACACTTTTTTATAAATCTCTTCTAAAGGTAAGCCCTGTTTAAGGTAAGCTTTAATAATAGTTTGCAATCCAGCACTGGTCATGAAATATTCTTGAATAAGACGCAATTCTTTTCCTTCATAACTTGTGTCATCTGGATAGAGGATTGCTGTAATATCTTGAATACGACGACGCGACTCTAATGTTGGGTAATCTAATTCATACTCTTCAGGAATTTCAACATCCCAAAGACGCAAATTATTAATAACATCATTTTCAAAACCGATTTGTGGTACATCATAAGGAACTGCATTTAAAATCTGAGCTCCATCATAAATCGGTTTTAATTTACCATCATCATCTGCTTTTAAATAAACATTTCCAAATAGTTTAACTGTAACAATATCATGATCTTTTCTTACTTCCCAAACATTTCCGCGTGAGCCAAACCAGGCATCAGGCAATTCTACCTGATAGCCATCAATGATGCGCTGCTTAAATAATCCGTATTGGTAGCGTAAGCCATTTCCAAAACCTGGATAACCAGTTGTTGCTAAAGAGTCCATGAATGCTGCGGCTAGTCGGCCGAGGCCTCCATTCCCAAGAGCCATATCATGTTCTGCATCTTTAACAGTTTGAAAATCAACGCCTAGGTCATTAAAAGCTTCTTTTGCTAAATCTAAAATACCAAGATTTAGTAAGTTTGTTTCTAACATTCGACCTGGTAAAAATTCAATTGAAAAGTAATAAGCTACCTTTTGTTTGTTTTCTGTCAATTGACGATTTCGATCAATCCAAATATTGGTGTAATATTTTTTTACTAATTTAGCTAGGGCATAGAATAACTCTGTATCACTAGCCACTGGGATTTTAATTAATTGTTCCTCATGTAAGGTATCTTTAAAATCACGTATAAATTGTTCTTTTGTGACTTGCATTTCTCTCTCCAAATTAAACTTAAACTAAACTAGTGTATAGTTCTAAATAAACAAGACTGGCAGTTTCCCATGAAAAATCACTAGTCATAGCATTTTTTTGAATTATTTTCCAATCCTCAGGTTGATTCTTATATACATCTAAAGCATGTAGCAAGGTATTGGTCATCCAGTAACCAGTAAAATGGTTAAAGCCAAAGCCAGTACCAGTCTTCTCATAAGCATTAAATGGTGTTACGGTATCTCTTAATCCACCAATTTCATGAACGACTGGAATCGTTCCATAACGCATAGCCATCATTTGTGATAAACCACATGGTTCAAATGCGCTTGGCATAAGGAAAATATCCGAAGCTCCATAAATTTCCTGTGCTAAACCTAAATCAAAGGTTATATTAGCAGACAGTTTTTCTGGGTATTGTTGAGCAAACCATGAGAATGCTTCTTCATATTGGTGATAACCTGTTCCAAGAAGAACAATTTGCAAATCTTGTTGCAATAAATTATCTAATTCTTGAACTACTAAGTCAAACCCTTTTTGGTCTGTCAAACGAGAAACAATACCTATTAAAGGTACATCAGCATTAACAGGTAACCCAACTCGTTTTTGTAGTTCTGCTTTATTAACTGCTTTACCAGATAAATCTGCTACTGAAAATGGTTCACTCAAGTAAGGATCGTTTTCTGGATTTAATAATTCAGTATCGATACCGTTAACAATGCCACACAGTTTGCCAGATTCCATACGCATAATTTGATCTAGACCTTTACCAAAGGCTGGTGTTTGAATTTCTTGAGCATAGGTTGGTGAAACTGTAGTGACACGATCAGCATATAGTACACCTGCTTTCATCCAATTTAAACAATTGTTACAGCGTAAGGTACCATCTTCGTATCGTTCTGCACCAACACCAAATAAATCACTCAACATTTCAGGTCCAAATTGGCCTTGGAATTCAATATTGTGTATTGTGAATACTGATTTGATATTATTATATGTTTGAATCCAACGATATTTTTCCTTTAATAAGAATGGGATCATCGCTGTATGATAATCATTGACATGAATTACATCAGGTATAAAGCCAATCTTTTCCATTGCTTCTATAGCTGCTAATTGGAAATAGGCAAAACGTTCACCGTCATCCCAATCCCCATAAACATGCCCTCTGAAGAAGTAATACTGGTTATCAATAAAATAGAAATTGACATCATTTTCAACGATCTTTTTTATGCCAACAAATTGATGGCGATAACCAACATTAATGTAAAATTGTGTAATTTCTTCGACTCGGTCAGAAAATTTGGCATCTACCATATCATAATAAGGCATGATGACAGAAACCTCATGGCCATTTTTAACTAGTGATTTAGGCAATGCTCCAATAACATCGCCTAATCCACCTGTTTTAGCAAAAGGAGCTCCTTCTGCTGCTACAAATAAAAGTTTCATTTAATGTGATCCTCAATAACATGACTACCTTTTGCGACAACGACAGGATTTTCTGGTGTACCTTTAACGGAAACACCATCTGCAATTCTTACTGATTTATCAATTATTGCATATTCGATTCGAGCATCCTTACCAATTTTAACTTTGGGTGAAACAATACTATTTTTAACTACTGCACCTTCTTCAAGGTAACAATTCCGCGAAATAATAGAATTATTTACAGTTCCTTTAATAACTGATCCTGATGCAAATTGAGAATTGTTAACAACGGAAGTTTTATCAAAGTAAGTTGCTTCTTCATTTTTCACACGCGTATAGATACGTTGATTTGAGTAAAGAAGTGAATAAAATTTATGAGGTTCTAACATATCCATATTGGCATCATAGTAAGATTTAACTGAATGAATATTTGCCATATAACCTGTATACTCAAAAGCTAATGCACGTTCGTCAACAGTTAGATCTCTTAATAAGAAACGTAATTTTTTAGGGCGTTCCTTTTGAGCTTCAATTTCCATTTTTTCAATCAACCAATCTGTATTGACAACATAGATCCCTGCAGACATTTTTTCAATGCCTTCTTTTTCATGAATGGTACTTCTGCCAACAACTGTATCAGTCTCATCAATTTCTAATATATCATTTTCAGGTGAGATCGAAGAAACAGGTGTTTTTTTATAAACAGCAGTGATATTACGTTGGTTTGCATTATGTAAATGAATAACTTGTTCTAATTCGATATTACATAAAATATCACATGACATGTAAATGGTTTGATCTGACCCAGAACGTTTTAAATATGTCAGGATTTGTTCATAATAATCCCCATCTGCTTCTTGATCACTTTCCTTAGTGTTATAAAATCCTAGAAAATAATGGCTTAGTAATGAATTAAGCCCCCATTCACGACCACTACGGACATGATCAAATACGGAACGAATGTTTTCTCCACGGAAAATACCATAAATACTTCTAATTCCAGCATTTGCCAGATTTGATAAATTAAAGTCTATGAGCCGATATTTCCCGTCGAAAGGTAAGTTTGCTAATGGACGTTTGTCAGTTAAACCTTCCATTTCAGGAAAACCAATTGCACTACCTAAAATAGCTGAATACTTATCACTCTTCATTTGAAACCCCCACAATTTCATTATAGCCTACAACTTGAATCTCGTCACTACCATCAATAATGACATTGTTTCCGATAACAGCGCCTTCACCGATGATGGCTTTAAAAATTTTCGCACCCTCACCGATTGTAGCACCACTCATAATAAATGAATCTTTAATTTCAGCATCTTTTTTGACCTGAACATTAGCTGAAAGAATTGAATGGTCAACAGAACCTGTGACAAAACAACCATCGACAACTAATGAATCTCTAACTTTAGCCTCTTCAGATATAAAATTTGGAGGTGCAATATGATTTTTAGAATAAATTTTCCATGAACGGTCACGGCTATCTAATTCATTGTCCTCAGCAATATATTCCATATTTGCTTCCCATAATGATTCAATAGTACCAACATCTTTCCAGTAACCTGCAAAGTTATATGTATAAACACGTTCACCTGCTTCAAGATAGGCAGGAATAACATTCTTTCCAAAGTCATCCATGTCTACATTGTTTTTTTCAGCATCAACGAGCATGTTTCTTAAACGTTTCCAGTCAAAGATGTAAATCCCCATTGATGCTTTTGTAGATTTTGGATGCTCAGGTTTTTCATCAAATTCAACGATACGATCATTAGTATCAGTATTCATAATTCCAAAACGACTTGCTTCTTTAAGAGGCACATCGATAACAGCAACTGTTAAGCTCGCTAAGTTATCTTTATGTGTTTGAAGCATTTCGTCATAGTCCATTTTGTAAATATGGTCCCCTGATAAAATGAGAACATATTCAGGATTGATACTATCAATATAGTCAATATTTTGATAAATCGCATGACTCGTACCTTGGAACCAACGATTTCCCTCAGTTGCTGAATAAGGTTGTAAAATTGTGGCACCGCTATCAATTCCATCCAAGCCCCATGATGAACCATTACCAATATGACTATTCAAAGCGAGTGGTTGGTATTGTGTGATTACTCCAACGTTATGGATACCCGAATTTGCACAGTTAGACAAAGCAAAATCGATAATACGATAACGTCCACCAAATTGTACTGCAGGTTTTGCAATGCTTTGTGTCAATTTCCCTAAACGGGTACCCTGACCACCTGCTAGTATAAGAGCTAACATTTCATTCTTCATTTATTTCCCCCTTTGATTTTTTTAAAAATCAATAAAAATGTGATTAACAAAAATTAGAAATAACTATATCTTATTTTCTCCTAATGCGACGTTTAACTTTCCAAATACTAGCACCCAAGGCTGGTAAAGTAAATGTCAATGTCTCATGATAAGATTTCCAATCTTCATTTTCAGTTGTTTTGTTTGGATTCGTTTCTTTCCATACACCACCGAAAACTTCAAGTTCAGTATTAAATATTTCTTCATATTGACCAGCTACTGGAACACCAATTGTGAAATTAGGACGCTCTACTGGTGTCATATTGAAAACACAAAGCAATAAATCACCTTTATCGTTTTGACGACAGAAGGATAGGACTGTCTGATCCAAGTTATCTGCATCAATTATTTCAATACCATCATAATTTTCGTCATTTTGCCAAAGACTATTATTATCTTTGTAAAATTGATTTAAGGTTGCGGTGAAATATGCCATTTTTTGGTTAAGATCATCATTTAAATTATCCCAAACCAATTGATCATCATATTTCCATTCGAGAAATTGGCCAAATTCAGATCCCATGAATAATAATTTTTTCCCTGGATGACAAATCTGGTAGGTTAGTAAATTTCTTAATCCACTAAATTGGTTATTTCGGTCACCCCACATTTTATGCATTAGACTTTTTTTACCGTGTACAACTTCGTCATGTGAAAAAGGAAGAATAAAATTCTCATTAAAACAATACATGAAGCTAAAAGTCAACAAGTTAAAATTAAATTTACGGTAAAATGGATCTTGTTCGTAAAACCTTAAAACATCATTCATCCATCCCATATTCCATTTATAATCAAAGCCAAGTCCACCTTCTGAAATTGGTTTAGTTATTGGAATATCTGAAGTTGCTTCTTCTGCAATCATCATGACATCAGGATATTTATCTTTAATTGTTTGATTCAATTTTTGCAAAAATGCAATTGCTTCTAGATTATGGTTACCCCCATTAACATTTGGTTGCCATGGCCCTTGATCATAATCAAGGTAGAGCATATTACTTACAGCATCAACTCTGATACCGTCTAAATGATAGGTTTCCAACCAAAACATAGCGCTTGAAATCAAAAATGACTGTACTTGATTCTTACCTAAATCAAAATTTAGTGCATCCCAACCATAGTTATGTGCCCGATCATGATCTTGATATTCATATGTAGGTGTCCCATCGAAATAAGCAAGGGCATCATCATTTTTTGTATAATGTCCTGGTACCCAGTCAACTAAAACTCCAATGTTATTTAGATGACATTCTTCAACAAAATCCTGGAAATCTTCTGGATTGCCAAATGTAGTTTCGAAAGCAAAATATCCCATTAATTGATAACCCCAACTCATACCTAATGGATGAGCCATAAGTGGCATAAATTCGACATGGGTATAATTCATTTTCTTAAGATAAGGGATTAATTCATTTTTCAGCTCTTTAAACTGATAAGGTTGGCCTTCATTGTCATTTTTCCAAGAGTTAGCATGCATTTCATAGATATTAACGGGACGTTTTTTAAAGCCAAAACGTTTCCGTCTTCCCATCCATAAACCATCTTGCCACTTTTTAGGAGTAAGTGTTTTAACTTTTGCTCCAGTTCCTGGACGGTTTTCGAATACAATAGCTAGCGGATCAATTTTTTCAATAATATGTCCACCTTGCCTCTTGACTAGATATTTATATATTTGGCCTTCTTTTGGTAAGTTGCTTATAACTTCCCAAACTCCAGCTTCATTTACTTCCATTGGAACTGGATTTTCAAACCAATTAGTAAAATCTCCAATTAAACTAATTGTCTCCGCATTTGGTGCCCAAACTCTGAAGACATACGCTTGTTCGCCATTTTGACTTGTTTTATGTACTCCAAAGTAATCTTGAATATGAAAATTTTCCCCAGTCCCAAAAGTATAAAGATCTAAGTCATTTGTCATTACATCACCCTTTCTTAAGTTATTAAAATGATAAAAATGATACTTGATAGCAAAAAAAACCTGACTTACTCAGGTTTTTCGGTAATATCAAGGATCATAGCTGTCAAGTTATTAATAATTAAATCATCATTGTGAAAGCGCTTATCATTGGTAATAATTATATCATTTTCTTTAGCCTCTCGCAAACGTTTCCCATAAATACTGAAAATAAATTGATAATTTATTGAATTTTTTATCGTAAAACTTATAAAACCGCTACCTTTTGTTGCACTCTCAATATATACATGACGCCGAATCTCATCAAAAGTTGAAAATGAAAACATATCTGATTTAGTTTTCATAAAAATCATTTTTTTTACAAAATCTATGGTATCTTTTTCATAAGTTACCAAATTCCAATCAACCTGATTAACACTATCCGAAGCATTGTATGAATTCATCGCTCTATGCTTGTCTTCTTGAGTTAACTCATTAAGTGGCCCAGTTGCATGTAGCTTAGTTCTTAGAAATTCTTGTCCTAACTGCATAAAGGTAATACCTTGCATTAAGATGTTCATTGCTGTTGCTAATTGAACACGTTTGGTATGAATTTCAATACTATCATTTTCATTTAAGGCCCAGAATAAATCATTTAGATTGTAATTATCATGCGCTTCCACATAATTAATAACTTGTTCAGGACTAAGGTATGGGTTTAATTCGTCACTACCTAATATAGCTTTAGCAATAACATCTTCAGTTGCAGCACCAGATACAAATCCTTCTACAAAAGCACCATAGACTTCTGCTCCTTTTATTGCATTTCTTTGGGTATCATTGAAGAAACCAATTCTAGGCATTAAATTAGCATTTTCTTTTTTAGCTTTTTGGTAATCAGCTAAGCCAGTTCCCATGTCCCAACCTTCACCATATAAAATAATCCGAGGATCAACTTTATCAACTGCTTGTCTAATCTGATTCATCGTTTCAACATCATGCAGACCCATTAAGTCAAATCGAAAGCCATCAACATTGTATTCATGTACCCAATACAATATAGAGTCAATCATATATTTGCGAAACATTTCTTTTTCACTAGCAGTTTCATTACCACATCCAGATCCATTTAGGAATAATCCGTTTGGGGCCATACGGTAATAATAATCTGGCACTGATAATTGAAAGGCTGAATCTCGGCTTGAATATGTGTGATTAAAGACGACATCGATTACAACATTCAAACCCGCATCATGGTATGCTTGAATAGCCTCTTTCAGCTCCAAAATACTACTTGCTGGTCCATGCGCAGTACTCGCATAGCTAGCTTCTGGAACATTGAAATTCTCAGGATCATAACCCCAGTTATAAGCGTAGTTGCCTTCTTCATCAATATTCTGATGATGGTTAAAAATAGGTTGTAGTTGAATATGTGTAACACCTAAATTAGTCACATAATCAAAACAAGTTGCATCACCTTGTGGATTTTTAGTACCTTTTTCAAAAAGGCCTCTAAATTTTCCTCTATTTTCTGGGCTTACTCCTGAGGTTTCAGATATTGAAAAATCACGAACATGCATTTCATATATTACTGACTGATTCGGGTTATCTAAACGCCAAGTCGCTTCTTGATTGTGCTTAACAGAGAATCCTTCGGGAACTAAATTTGTGGGATCTATTACGACAGATCGCTGACCATTAGCAGTAGTCGCAATCGAATATGGATCACGGGTTTCCACGAAAGTTCGTTTTCGATAATGAACACGGTAAACATAAGATTGATAATTATGGTTACCATAAATAGTTATCTCCCAGATCCCATGACGGTTCAAAATGTGATTGTCTGGATTCTTCCCTTTACCGCGCGCCATATGATAGACTCGATGGACACTAGCAGTATTATCCGTCGAATCAAAAAGGATTAAATCTACTTTTTCAGCTGTAGGAGCCCAAAGTCTAAAGGAAGTTTGGTTTTCTAAGTAACGATAGCCAAGCCAGCCAGAAAATCCCCACTTTTTATCAAAGCGTTGAGTATTAACAGCCATATCATAGGCATGAGCGTTGCGGACCCGATAGTTACGACTGGAGACAGCAGCCTGTCTGGAATAATAAGGGGTGGGATCATCGCTAACAATCCAAACTTCACTTTTTTCCAGACCATATTCTCTTTCAATCCGATAATCAACAGTCTTTTTCTTCCAAAATTGGTCTTTTACAATCACATAGGCATGACTAAGAAAATAGGGAGCTTCATAATCAAGAACTGCAACAGCTCCAAAACTATCAAATTTTGAAAAATAAGCATCATTTCCTAACTTACCATCTTGCCATTGCCATAAGCTCAAGTCAAAATATTTCCCAGCTTGACTATGGTAATGAACGATGACTGTATTATTTATCATTCTATTATTCCCCTAATTCACCTTCTAAGTCTTCAACTTCATGGGCAAATTTTTGAGCAATTTCTTCAATTTCTGGTTCATCAGCAATTACACTATAAGCATCATTTGATATTAAATCGGTATCAGCAAAAAATGTAATATGATTCTTCAAGTTTATTAGCTTAAGAGGGGCGTCACCACCGTATTCCCCATCGAGATTGATCATCATTCGTTTATCCGATTTTGGTTGGATATCTACTTTACTAGTTTTAATATATTCTATTCGTCTATCTTTTAAATGTTTACCACCATCAATAACTAAACGTAACAAGTGTACAATTTCAAATAGGTTAGCTGTTTTGACCAGGATTAATGTAAATTTTCCATCATCCAATTTAGCATCAGGAGCAATCATTTCAAAACCACCAACTGAATTTGTAATTGCAGCAAATATCATGGACACATTGCCTTCAAAGACACCATCGTCATAGGTTATTTTAACTGGTACATTACTAACTCGAGGAAGTAATTCTACTCCTTTTGCTAAGTATGCAAGATAACCAAACATGGTTTTTAATTGACTTGGAACACTATAGGTTAATTCCGTTAAACTACCTGCAGCAGCAATATTGATGAAATATACATCTTCTCTTGCTTGTCCAATATCCATTTTTATGGTTTGGTTTTTACCAATTAATTTAGCTGCTTGAATTGGGTTTGCTCGTGGAATTTTCAATGCTCTAGCAAAGTCATTTGTTGTCCCTGTTGGAATGATGGCCATCATTGGACGTTTCTTCAAAGGAGCAATTCCGCTAACAACTTCATTAATTGTGCCATCACCACCAGCTGCAATTATTAAATCAAATCCTACTTCACCAGCTCTTCTAGCTTCATTTTGTGCTGAATGCTTCGCTGCAGTTGTTTGAAACGCAGATGTTTCATAGCCAAACCCTTCCAAAATATTAAGAACATCAGCCACATTTTTTTTCATAATTTCTTGGCCTGATGTAGGATTATAAATTAGTCTAGCTTTTTTTCTTTTTTTCATTTTTTCTCCATTTATGACAAATTCACTAGCCAGTCTTCATCCTCAATTCTAATTCCGAGAGTACTGGCTTTGTCTAATTTTGACCCAGCATCACTTCCAGCGACTAATAGGTCTGTTTTTTTTGAAACACTTGAGGTAACTTTTGCCCCAAGAGATTCTAATTTTGCTTTGGCTTCATTCCTAGTCAATTGTTCTAGTTTTCCTGTTAAAACAACAGTCATACCAAACAATTTTGCTGTTTTATCAATTTTCTTACCTAAATAAGAAAGATTTAATCCAGCACTTTTTAATTCTGACAGTAATAATTGGGCTTCGGCTTTTTCAAAGTATCGAGCGAGGGATTTGGCAATCACTGTGCCTAATCCATCTATCTGACTTATTTCTTCTTGGTTGGCCTCAACTAGCGATTCGATATCACCAAATTCTTCCAATAATATACGGCTGGCTTTAGCACCGACATGCCGAATTCCTAAACCAAACAATAGTTTATCAGCTGAATTTTTCTTTGAATTAGTTATCGCTGTTAATAATTTTTCGGCAGACTTTTCTTTAATACCTTCTAAAGCTAATAATTGTTCAAGATTTAATTTATAAATATCAGCTACATCATGAATTAGGTTTGCTGAATAGAGCTTCTCGACAATTGCGGGACCCAAGCCAGAAATATTCATTGCATTTCGGCTAGCAAAATGTTCTAAACTTCTTTGAATTAAATTTGGACATAGTGGATTGATACATCTTAAGGCCACTTCATCCTCAAAATGAATCAATTCACTCTGACAAGACGGACATAGACTGGGAATCGGCATTGGTTCAGAATCATCTCGACGTTTATCTGTAACGACCCGTAAAACTGCAGGTATTATATCTCCTGCTTTATAGACAATTACTGTATCTCCAATTCGAATATCTTTATGTTCGATGTAATCGACATTATGCAAGGTTGCTCGACTTACTGTCGTCCCTGCCAATTTAACCGGTGTTAAATTGGCTGTTGGCGTTACAACACCTGTTCGACCTACTGTCCAATCGACTGATCGAATTTCTGCTTCTTTTTCTTCAGCTGGAAACTTATAAGCAACAGCCCATCTTGGTGCTTTGATGGTAAAGCCCAACTCTTCTTGCATTGCTAGACTGTTTACTTTAATAACAATCCCGTCAATATCATAAGATAATTGGTCTCGTTCAATTTCAATTGCTTGAATAAAGTTCCAAATCTCATCCATAGATTGCGTGATAAGGCGACGTGGGTTAACTGAGAAGCCTAAGTTGTCTAACTTTTCTAGAACTAACTCTTGACTTAATTCATCTGTGGGGCTAGCTTCTTGATATAGGAAGCTTGCTAACTCTCTCTTAGCAACAATTGATGTATCTAACTGACGTAATGTTCCAGCTGCCGCATTCCTTGGATTGGCAAACTCAGTTTCACCATTTTCTTGCCGTTCTAAGTTAATTTGTTGGAAAGATTTCCGTGACATATATGCTTCACCACGGACAGTAATATCAATTGCTTGATCTAACTGGTGAGGAATATCTTTAATCCGTTTGATATTCTCTGTAATGTTTTCACCAATACTACCATCACCACGTGTTGCTCCTGTGACTAACTTACCTTCTTGATAATTAAGGGAAATTGATAAGCCATCTATTTTCAATTCTGCTACATACTCAGCACTTGGAAATTCTGCTTTAACTCGTCGGTCAAATGAGTACAACTCTTCCGGTGAAAAGGCATCCTGTAAACTATAGAGCGGATATGCGTGTTGATATTTTTCGAAACCTGTTAAAACTAGTCCACCGACTGCTTGTGTTGGACTATCTTTTAAAGCATATTCGGGATATTCTTCTTCTAATTGAACCAACTCATGATATAGCCTATCGTAGTCTTGGTCACTAACACTCGGACTATCATTGGTATAGTATTCCAGACGGTATTGGTTTAATAAATCCGTTAATTCTTTTATTCGTTTTTCCATAATCTTATTTTATCATAATTCACCTAATTTGCTAGGTTCTATACTTACTATGAAAAAAAGTAACTTCACTTGTAGTGAAGTTACTTTGTTTATAGGACAAATTTAGTAACTGATTCTTTAAACAGTCAAATCAACCTGTTTTGACAATTTATCAATAATGATTGAACCAATAATTAAAGATACAAATTCTCCTAGGGCTGTCGTAAACCATGTTAGGAATAATGGTGAACCAAAGAAACTCAGTTCAATAGCTACTGTAATCATTGATAGTGCAAAAAAGATTGAAAAATAAAGAAAGGCTTTATTTAACATCCCATTAAATAAATAATCTGATTTATATTTCTTGAATAAGTAGACTCCTAAGCTAACAAATACTAAGGTTGAACCTCCTCCAATAAATACATCAATTAAACCAAAACTGTAAAAATTAGCAATCATACAGCCGATTGTTACAGCAATAATGTACTTTTTATTGTAAAAAGCTAAAAAGTTCATCATTTCAGAAACGCGAAATTGATACATTCCATAAGAGATTGCGTTGAGTGGCGGGGTAATCGTTAAAACGACATATAAAGCTGCAACTAATGCAATTTGGACATAATCACGTACTGTAAAATTTTTCATAAGATTCTCCTTTGGCGTAAAATAAAGATACTTCTTTATCTCGCGTATAATATGCTTGGTGAAAGGAACTTAAGCACCAAGGGTTGCACGGCAACTCAATTATTATAGCATAAAAAGATTAGGAAATGAAACTTTCCAAAAAAATTGCAAGACTTTGGTCTATTATCAAATAATGGTAATAGAAAGCAAAGTTATGTTAAAATAAGTGTTGTACATTAAAGTGTGTCTAAATTTAATGAAAATGCAAATTTTTATTAAATTTATAGAATTGATAGGAAATCCTCATGCAAAGTTCTCGTTTAGAAGCATTTAGTGACGCTATATTAGCAATTGTAATTACAATTATGGTTTTACAATTTCAAATGCCAAAAGGTCCCCACATATATGATTTACTTCCCTTATTACCAAAACTGTTGGCATATACCTTAAGTTATTTCTTTGTTATCCTATATTGGATTAACCATCACCATATCCTCTTAAGCGTTAAATTGGTTAATGCGAAAATCATTTGGGCAAATGTTATCTGGTTATTCTTTATGTCATTTATTCCTTTTACTACTTCATGGGTTAGTAAGTACCACATGTATCGTATGCCTTCAATGGTTTATGGAATACTTTTACTTTTTACAGGAATGTCTTATGTCTTTTTACAAAAAGAAATCTATAACATGACAGATGAAAAAGACCAATTAGGTCAAACAATTGGTCAAGATAAAAAAGGGACTCTGTCATTAGCACTTTGTTCTATTGGAATCATCTTAAGTTTTTTCTCTTCTCATCTAGCCATGGCATGCTACTTATTAACAGCCATTTTCTGGTTTGTCCAAGGCAAAGTTTTTTCAAAAGTAATTACAACTACTCAAACGGATACAGATGAATAGTTAACAAACTTCCTATTCTTGATTCCAATTATGCTCTCAATTGAAGAATTGGGAGCTTTTTAAAACCAAACGTAACTTATAAAAAGCTATACTATGTTAAAATAAACAAAGTTTAATCTGATTAACCAAAAAATTGTAGCAAGCAGTCTAATCAAAATAGAGCACCTTCGGATGCTCTTTAATGTTTGTCTAAACCTCGTTGTTTTAGATAATCTTTCATAAATGGGCGTGGCGAATTAATTAGTGTTTTAAAAGCCGTGTCAGACCATGTTCTTTGTATTTTACCGTTGGACCGTTTCAAGTAATAGTCCTCACTATTTTTTTCATAAGCTAAGGTGCTAGTTAAGGTCTCATTGGGATATTCATTTCGATGGTGAATGGCATCTGCAGGAAAGCGAGGTTTGGTCTCATTTTTAATTGCTGGGTAACCAACAACTAATCCGAAAACAGGAAAGACATAATCTGGCAGGTCAAGAAGCTCTGAGATTGCTTCAATACCATCTCTAACACCACCAATATAACAAACACCCATACCCAATGATTCAGCTGCTATTGTCATGTTTTGAGCTGCTAGACTAGCATCAATTGCCCCGACAATTAAAGCATCTACTCCACCAATTGTTTCTTCTATGGCAATCTCTTTTTCTTTAGCAAAATCATGATGTCGCTTAAAATCACCACAAAAAATAAAAAAGTGACCTGCTTCCAAAATAAATGGCTGTAGTTTTCCAACTTTCACCAATTCTTTTAATAACTTTGGATCATCTATACTCATGATCGAATAGGCTTGTAAGAAACTGGCTGAAGAGGCCGCCTGTGCCGCTTCAACAAGCACCTCAATCTCCTTTTCAGACAATTTTTGGTCTATAAAGTTTCTTACAGAAACATGGTCTAATATAGTGTGGATTGTTTGATTCATATATCTTTACTTTCTACTTTTTCTATTAAATGATAAGCAATAGTAAGCCTGCTACAAACATAAAATAACTGTCATTCTGACTCTATCAGTAATTGCAGACAATGTCAATTCATGAGAATTTATTAAACAATTTTGTGTACAAAAAGACTTGAATCTTGATCCAAGTCTTTTTATTGTTCAAATAAGAGAGATTATACTTATTTCACCTTCATAATACGTACTAAATTAGAACGTTCTGCTTCTTCAAGTTTTAATTCAATATAATGAATTGTCTCTTCCAACTGAGGAATAATTGCATATTCCAGACCATTAACTCTTCGACGAGTCTTTTCAATTTCATCAGCCATCAATTGGCAGACCTTTTCCACCTCAGCCAGTCTTAGTAAACTTTCCATCAGTGATTCCATCTGTTCGATGGTTCGATCCATTTCACTATTTGAACTTAAGAAGCTATATGTAAATTCTCTTTGAGAATTATCAATCTCTTCTTTTATGTGAAATTTGGGCACGTGGACGCTCATAATATTTTCTTCTTCAATAAAAAGGTTTGCTTGTCGAACTGGTAGAGCAAATAATTCCTCAACCATGGCGTCACTTTCAACTGATTTAGCCAAGACAAATTCCTGCATAGTGCCTTGCAGACTGTCCTCGACTGTCTTCCGAAGACTATCATTTTCTCTTATCAAAGCAATAAAACGACGCATGAGTTCATCTCGTTTATCTTTTAATAACTTATGACCTCTTTTAGCGGTTTTCAGTCTTTTTTTTAAGTTATTTAATTCCATGCGCGTCGGTTTAACATTTAATCTAACCATCTGTGATAAACCTTTCTGTCACTGCGTTATAGCTAAATCTTACTCTTACCAAGATATTGATCCAACATATCATCTTTAATCCGCTTTAATTCGGTCCTTGGCAGAATAGCTAATAACTTCCAACTGAGATTTAAGCTTTCTTCAATACTTCGATTATTATAGAAACCTTGATTGATATATTCCTTTTCAAAACGATTTGTAAAGTCTACATAAAGTTTATCAGTATCAGACAAGGCTGATTCTCCAAGGACAACAGCTAATTCTTTAGCTTGTTTTCCTTGAGCATAAGCGGCAAACAATTGATTCATTGTTGCAGCATGGTCTACTCTAGTTTTCCCTTCACCTGAACCCTTGTCTTTCAAACGTGATAAGGATGGCAAAATATTTATTGGAGGTCTAAAACCACTATTATACAATTCATGAGATAAAATGATTTGACCTTCTGTAATGTAACCCGTTAAATCTGGGATAGGATGGGTAATATCATCTTCAGGCATGGTTAAAATTGGAATTTGGGTTACAGAGCCTTTTTTACCAACTAATCTTCCAGCGCGTTCATAAAGTGTTGATAAATTGGTATAAAGATATCCGGGATAACCACGTCGACCAGGAACTTCTCGTCTAGCAGCTGAAATCTCTCGAAGTGCCTCGCAATAGTTAGTCATGTCAGTCATAATAACCAAAACGTGCATATCTTTTTCGTAAGCTAAATATTCTGCGGTTGTTAGAGCTATTCGTGGTGTTGCTATCCGTTCAATTGCTGGGTCATTAGCTAAATTCATAAATAAGACTGACCGGTCAATTGCCCCTGTTTCACGGAGATCATTCATGAAGAATTCTGCCTCTTCAAATGTGATGCCCATGGCTGCAAAGACAACAGCAAAATTATCATCGGCGTTTAATACAGTTGCTTGTCTGGCAATCTGCGCAGCTAATTCATTATGAGGAAGCCCAGAACCTGAGAAAACTGGTAATTTCTGTCCGCGGACGAGTGTATTCAGATGGTCGATGGCTGAGATTCCTGTTTGAATAAATTCATCAGGATAATCACGCGCCACGGGATTTATTGCTTGCCCATCAATATCTAAATATTTTTCAGGTAGCAAATCAGGTCCCCCATCAATCGGTTTCCCCATGCCATCAAAAATCCGCCCAATCATATCCTCTGAAACGGCAACTTCCAGTGGATGTCCTGTAAATCTAACCTTAGTTTTGGCAAGATTAATCCCACTAGAACCTTCAAATAATTGAACCATGGCCTTATCCTCATGAACCTCTAAGACTTGTCCTTGGCGCTTTTGACCATCATGCATACTGATTTCGACTAGCTCATTATAGTGGACGCCTGAAACTTGGTCCACAATCATTAGAGGACCAACCACTTCACTGACTGTTCGATATTCTTTTATAGCTGTCATATTAGAGTCCTCCTTTCTCAATGATACTTTGAATGTCTACTTTTATTTGCTCGCTGATGGCACTTATTTGTTCAAGTTCAGTTTCAGCAATATATTTGCTTCTAGCCAATCTATCACGATTGGCAACAGTCCCATCCATAATCTCAGTAAAATAAGCGCCCAAAGCTAAGGCTCTCTGTGCTTCTTTTTGGAAGGTAAGGATATTTGTTAACATAGCATCTTGCTTTTTGAATGATGTGAATGTATCAACTGTATCAAATGCATTCTGCTGTAAAAAATCTTCTCGAATTTGGCGGGCAACTGCCATTGTTAATTTATCTTGTTCTGATAATGAATCTAAACCAACCAAACGCACAATTTCTTCTAAACTTGCTTCTTCTTGCAGTGTATTCATAGCACTGGTCACTTTTTCAGACCAGTTTGTATTTTCCTTCTTACTAATCACTTTTGCTAATTCATCCTTATATAAGGAGTAAGAATTCAACCAATTGATTGCCGGAAAATGGCGACGTTGAGCCAGTGGTGCATCAAGACCCCAAAAGACTTTAACAATCCGCAATGTATTTTGCGTAACTGGCTCAGAAATATCCCCTCCTGGAGGTGAGACAGCTCCAATAGCCGTAATTGAACCTTCACGTCCATCAGTTCCTAAAACTTGAAAACGTCCTGCACGTTCATAATACTCAGCAATCCGACTACCTAAATATGCAGGATAACCTTCATCACCAGGCATTTCTTCTAAACGGCCTGACATTTCCCGAAGCGCCTCAGCCCATCGAGATGTTGAATCTGCCATAATAGCCACTGAATAACCCATATCTCTAAAATATTCAGCAATTGTTATCCCTGTATAAATCGAAGCTTCACGCGCAGCTACCGGCATATTCGATGTATTCGCTATTAATACTGTCCGTTCCATAATTGATTGACCTGTATTGGGATCAATTAATTCTGGAAACTCATTTAATACATCGGTCATCTCATTGCCACGCTCACCACAACCTACATAGATAACAATATCGACATTAGCAAATTTTGCAATCTGATGCTGTACGACTGTTTTTCCTGCACCAAATGGTCCTGGAACAGCTGCAGCTCCTCCTTTTGCCACTGGGAAAAAGGTGTCGATGACACGTTGACCTGTAATCAGTGGTTCAACTGGAATTAATTTTTTAGCAACAGGACGTCCTTTACGGACAGGCCATTTTTGCATTAAACTTCCTTTGTATATACTACCATCAGCTTGTTTAATTTGATATACACAGTCATCAACAGTGAACTGACCTGATGAAATGGCAATCAACTTACCTGAAACCTGGTTTGGAACCATGATACGATGTTCAATAACTTTTGTTTCTTGAACACAACCTAGTATATCACCTGGGTTAACCTCACTGCCAATTTCTATACTTGCATCAAATGACCACTTTGCTTCACGATCTAAGCTTGGAACTTCAGCTCCACGAATTAAAAAGTTACTTTTGGTAACTGATTTGAAACGATCGAGTGGTCTTTGGATACCATCAAACATTTCTGAAAGTAATCCTGGACCTAATTCTACTGACAAAAGTTGGCCAGTTGATGAAACTGGTTCACCAGGACCTATCCCAGAAGTTTCCTCATATACTTGAATAGAAGCCTGATCTTTTCTCATTTCAATGATTTCACCAATTAGTCCTAAACGACCTACTCGACAAATATCTTGAATATTAGCTTCTTCCATTCCAGAGGCCACAACTAATGGTCCTGAAACTTTTATAATTTTTCCTTGACTCAAGTTTGTCTCCTTTAAAATCTATCTTTAAATATGCATTTATTTAATCTACTTACTGACAATCTCAATTAATTAAAAATTGGCTATTCATTTAATGCATCTTAAAATGCTTATAATATATTTTGCCCAACTGCTCTTTCCACTCTTTCTTCCAAAAATTGCCGACCTAGTTTTGCCTTACCTTTGAAGTTTGGAATTAAGATAATGGCTGGCATAATTTGATTGTCATAGAAAGCAATGGTATCAGGTATTTTTTCTGCAATATCTTCTGTGATATAAATGATGCCAAAATTATCCATGGCTAATTGACGGAGAGTATTTACTGCTTCTTCCGCACTAACAACAGGATAAGTGAAAAAACCAATAATTTGAAAAGGTAGAATGGCATCCCGATTTCCTATGACACCAATTTTATAAGTTGTATTATTCATAAATAGGTCTCATTCTTTCTTTAACAAGTTCAATTGGCAAATCATTGACAAGTGCCGAGATTAAGAGTCTGAAATTTTTAATCTCAAACTCCAGTCCTAAAAGATATCTTAAAAGCTGATAAGGACCATCTGCATTATATTTTCCACTTTCAAAAGCACTAAATAAGAGTTGATCAACTAGCCTTTCAAGTTCTGGCAGGGTTAATTTATCATTAACCAAAGCAGTCTGAGCCTCTTTAAATTGCAACGAAAACACATCCGGATTTAATTGATTAAACCAAGTGGATACTTCCTTGCCCTCGGCTAGATCAAGATAAGTACTCAGGCCTAAATGACCTTGATCACTTATCAATTGTTTCATAAAGCCTTGATTTTTGTGTAAAGCCTCAGCACGTTTAACTGTTATTAGGTTGTAAAATTGAATGATAAGACTTGTTGCTTGATAAATTTTCTGGTCGTCTAACTGCTCAGCAATTCGCTTAAGGTGTTTAAAGTAAGCCAAATCACAGCCAACTTCTAAGACCCTGTAATCCTGATAGTTTAGGTGTTCTTGCCAAATAGCATCTACCTCATTTACCAAATGGTCAGGTAAAACATCTGAGGATAGAGTTCTTACCAGATGGTCTAAATGACTCAAAGAAACTTTTCCAATCGGGATAAGGAGCTTACTCAAATCTTGCTTGCTAGCCTTTTCTTTCAGGAGAACCTTCAAATTATGATAGAGATAAGGGAGAGCTAAAACTTCCACAACCTCACCCGAAGGAGACTCTTGAAAAGCCCATTGATAAGCAACAATTAATTTAGACATCAGCGCCTTTTCGACAAGATCCAAATTCTCAAAATTTTCAACTTTAATGGCGTAACCTTTCTCCTGCATAAGATTAATAATTGTCTCTTTATTCGGATTTAAAAGGATTTTTTGGAATTGCTGAGCTGAAATCATTTCTTTTTCTTTAACTGCAATCGTCGTATTGATTTGGGCGAATTGTTCTTTTTCCATAACGCCTCCTATCGATCACTAAATAATTGATTTGAAATCTCCGCGCATTCACTTTTAAAAAGGGAGTTTACTAGAAGACTGTACAAGTATGTATAATCAACCTTATCCATCGAAATAACAAACCCAGCTTCTCCATCAATAAAATCTTTTGAAAATTGACAATTAGGGTATGTTTCTTCAAATTTTCGAAAATCATCCTGATTAAATTTTTGAGCGGTGATTTGCCCAAAAGTTACCTGACAGCTTTCGGTTTGGTATTTTGTCAGAATTTGATTCATAAATGATAATTCTTCACCTTTTTCCCAATTTTCCATTTTGGACAAAGCCTCATTAAATAAAGATTTTAATACCTCTTGCTTAATGGCTAAGCTAGATTGCCGTTCTTGATTACGTAATTGTTGCATCTGGACCTGATAGCCACGGTCAAGCTCTTTTAACTGAATCAATTTTGATTCTTTTTTTTCAACAATTACTTTTTCTTTTTCCAAATCGAATTGTTGATCTATAGCTAGCAAGTCTTTATCTAGTTGAGCCTGCCCTTCCTGATAAGCTTTTTCAAGAACACTAGCTTTTAAATTTTCAATAGCAGTCATTAACCTGTACTCCTTTCAAGCCTTCTTTCAGTTCTTGTATTATTTTCATAAAAGTTAGGCCTATTAACCAACACGAAGAGTTAAAATGAAGGAAATAACAAAGGCTAAAATAGCATAGGTTTCAACCATAGCTGCCAAAATGGCACCTTTCATAAAGTCCTCTGGACGTTTGGCAAGAATTTGCATTGCTGAAACAGAAACATTACCTTGGTGTTTAGCTGAAAAATAACCAACAATTGCTACTGGAAGTGCTACAAAGAAATAAGCTACTCCTTTTTCTAGAGACATATCTGGTGTTAATTGCAACCAAATCAAGATACCAATAACAAATCCATACAAACCTTGTGTACCTGGTAAAAGCTGTAATATTAAAGCTGAGGCAAATTTTTCTGGCTCTTCTTTTAAAAGCGCTGCTGCAGCTTGTCCTGCCTTACCAACCCCATGGGCTGACCCCATACCACTCAAACTGACCGCGATAGCAATTCCCATAGCTGCAAAAAAAGCGCCCCCGTGAGTTGCAAAATATGATGCTAAGTTTTCCATTATTTTTCCTCCAATTGTTCTTCTCTATTAATTTTAAGATACTTTTCTGAATATTTAAGTGGTTGAAAAGCCTGCCCGCCACCTTGATAAAATTTACCAAAAAATTCTACAAACATTAATCTTGCCCCGTGAACATATCCTGACAAGAGTGATAAAAAGATATTTATAGCATGCAATAAGATAAATAGGATAATCCCAATGGTAAATCTACCGACTGGAGGAAAAATCCCAACAATTAAATTAAATGCAGAACCAATGCTCGCCCCTGATAATCCTAGCGCCATCAGTCTGGTAAAAGAAACCAAATCTCCAATATAGGAGCTGATATTATAAAGATTATACAGGCCTGAACCAATCCCTTTTAGGCTCTTAGCTTTAACAACAGCCACAATCACAATACCAATGGCATTAATTATTGCTAACCATTTACCTATAATTAATAAACCAACAAATTTTGGTATTGCTAAACCTATTGCAATCAATAGTAAGCCGATTAAGATGAAACACCAAGCAAATCCTGAACGATAGGCTTCACCGTAATCTTTCATTTTTACTTCTTGTAAACCACCCAATACCAGTCCAACTATGACTGTGATGAATCCGAATATAACGGATAATATCAATATTGACATGACATCAGTTTGAGTGGATAATATTGCAAAAGGAAGATTGAAGCCAAAAAACGAGCCATAAATCAGACCCCAAAGTGAAACAGCAAGTCCTAAGATATTGAAAAATGATAAAAAACGTTTTTGTTTTTCTTGCAATGAAAAGAGTTTCAAAGCTAAGAAAGTAGCTACAAACAAGAGTAAGCCGTAACCTAAATCCGCTACCATCATTCCAAAGAAGGTAAAGTAAAATGGTGCTAAAAATGGGGTTGGATCTTTTTCATTGTATTTTGGTAAAGCATACATCTCCGTAATCAATTCAAATGGACTAATTAGTGGATGATTCTTAAGTTTAATTGGTACTTTTTCCCAATCTGCCTCTGTAACTTCTTGGTCATCAATCATAATAGCTTGACCAAATTTTTTAGTGAGGACTTCTTTAACTCTAGCTATTGACTGAGTTTCACTCCATCCTTGGATTGTCACCAAGTGGCTAGTACTAGCCATTTTAGATTTTGATTGATGAAGATTATAAGTATCAATAACAGCGTCAGTAGCTATTTGTAATTGCAGTAATTCCTGCCCAGAAGTTCCTAATTGACTTTCTAAGGCAATTTTCTCTTTTTCTAGTTTTGCAAGATTGTCATTATTAATTTTTATTACTTCCTCAGGCAATTTTGATTCCTGATAGTCGAGAGAGAGAAAATGGTATTCCTCAAGATTAACCTCATCTTCCTTATTCCAAAAAAGTAACAATCCAATTTCAGTTTCATCATGAAATATCTCTTCACAAACCATTTGCGAATTCTTTTTTAACTGCTCATAAATTTTGCCATCAGCAGTATTTGGTATTGTGCCGATTGCTCCTTGAAGAAATTGGTATTGACTAAGTTGGATGGGTAAGGTTTTCAGTGGAAGCCATTTAGAGAGAATTGCATTTAATGCTTTCAACTCAGATATCTTTTTGTTAACATTCTCTAACTTATTGATTCTTTGCGTTAATAGTTCTTGGACTAAACTAAATCTTTTATCAGCATCCTCTGCAAATAATTGTTCTAGCGAGACAGTTTGCTTCCCTTTTTTTAATGCTGAAATTTTACTTTCTTTAGGTAAAAAGTTTGAAAGAGAGGCTATTAATTTTTCTAGCTCTGCTTGCCTTGTTTGTAATACATGCAAATAATCATGTTCACTAATCGGACTTTCACCCATCAAATTATTAGTCTTAACTTGAGGAATTGTAACCTCTTGACTTTCGAAAGCGCTTTTCCAAGAATCTAACTGACTGATATCTCTTATTTCAACCGACTCCAATTCTTGCAGTGTCACTAGTAAATCATCTAAAATCTCTTTATTAAATAGAAAAGAAATTTTTCTCATTTGACTAATAGCCATAGGTACTTACCACCTTGTCTACTATTTGATTGATAATGGTTTCTTTATTATCCTTCATAATAGCTTCAGCTTTTTCTTTATTCATTTCTTGAGTATTTAGCACTTTGCTTTCCAGAAGTTTCAGCTGATTGATTAAGTCAAATTCTTTTTCTGTTAAAGCATTTTGAATTTCGACATCATAGGTAGCTTTCAACTTTGTAATCTCTTCATTTTTTTGAATTTTGTAGTCTTTTTTCTTTTGTAAAAAGCTATCGCTGATTGCTTTTGCTTCAGCTTCAATGCTTGTCATTTCTGTCAAAATTGATTGAGACATAGATTTCTCCTTTCTTACAAGACTTCAATTTAAAATTCACCAATTAAATTTAAGTAAGAATTTATTTTTGATATGCCATTCAAAAAAATTAAAAACCCAAATTTTAGGGAAATCCGGCAGACTCATTCTGCCATGCGATATCCCATAAAGTTTGGATCACTGATCATCTCAAAAATTTGGTTCAAACTCATTTGGGAGCTTGTAAAGACAAGCCAATTATTCACGCACTTAATCCTTACATAAATTGTATAAAATTATACTATTTATTTGTTTCGTTTTTAGTTGACCTGACACTGTCTAAAATTCTTTGTCTTGTACGATATTTATAAGTATACAATACTCCTTTTTTCTAAAAAAAGTAAGCTTTTGCATATTAAGTTGTATATTTTTTTATTTTTTTGATTAACTTAATATCCGGTTTAAGTCTTCATTAATATTTTAATTGATAAGCTTTCTGCTCTTAATGATCCATAGCTTGTAATTCTTGTTTTGTAATTACTTTGAAGTTTTTAAAGACAACGCCACCTAAGTAACCTGCTAGTAGACTTAAGATGATGCAGCCCACTGCTGTAATTAAAACCTTTACCATCGGGTTATATGCAAACATAACTGCAAATCCTGCAATCGGAGTGGCTGTTCCTGGCGTGTCATTTACAAGCCTCATCAAAGCAATTAACACACCACATGCTGCTCCGCCAAAGAAGTTGGTTACATATATTGGAATAGGATTAGCTGAAGTTACATCGGCCTGAGTCAAAGGTTCAATCGCAAATGCGATATTGTCTTTTCTTTCACCAAGCTTAAGTTTATAAAATAGGACACCGTTCATAAATGAAGAACCAAATACTGATAAGGCACCAATAGCCATTGGAATACCAGTGAGTCCTAACATAGCTGTCAAAGCCATTGAAGATAATGGAGCTGTTGCTACGACAACAATTGTTCCTCCAAGTATAATCCCCATAATTATTGGAGAACTTTGGGCAGTTGAAGTTAAGATTTCACCAATTGTTAAAAGTGTTTTATCAACTATTGGAGAAATTACTTTAGCAATAAGTCTTGTCATTGGTGCAGCAAAAACAATAATTGAAATTAAATCTAAACCACCGGGAATTTTTCTCTCCATCCATTTAACAACAAATGACATTAAATAACCAGCTATAAAACCTGGTAAAATTCCAAAACTAGTTACTGATAGACCAATTAACACTGCATAACCTGGTGTTACACCTACTGCAATAGCAACTAAAATAGCTGCTGCCACACCTCCCATTGATCCATTAGCAGCACCAACTTCACTTAGGAACTTAAATCCTAAAACTTGTCCAAAAAAAGAGTCTTGAAATGCTTCTACTAAAAATGAAGCATAAGCTGCTGCCGCAAGCGCACCCATTGCTTTAGTACCATGAGGTGCTTTATAGTTAAAAAGAGAAAATAATGCTAAAACGAGTAAAAGAAGACCTGTACCAATAATAATGTCCATAAAAGATTTTCCACCATTCTTTAATAAAATTTTTTATTATAATAATTTTGCACATGCCTCTATACAGATAGAAGCATCATATGGGAATGCAGCCACTTGAACAACTGTTCGTGTGGGATAAGGCTTTTTAAATAAATGCAACATGATTTCATTTAAATGATTAAATTGTGATATATCATTTAAATATATCGTTAGTTTAAAAATTGCATTCAAATCAAGATTATTTTCTTGTAGAATACCTTTAATATTTGTGAAGGCTTGTCGACACTGCTCTCTAAAATCACTGGATACATTACCAGTTTCTGGATTAACTGGTAATTGACTAGAAAGATATAGGACATCCCCTTCAATTCTGGAAATAGAATATGGCCCAATTGGATTGGGATACTCACTCATAAATGAACCTCCTTTTTGATATAAATAAATTTTACATGAAATCGGATACATAGTCAATAAAAATTTATCATTTTAATAATTTTTTATTATCACGATAACTATTGTTTGTCTTTTAGGAGGAAATATATTACTATATAAGTAACAGAGCTGTAAAGGAAAATCAACATGAAAAGTGAACAATTAAATCATTGGAAAACTGTTATTGCATTTTTAAGTGGTGTTTTAGGAAAAAATTATGAAATTATTCTTCATGTGATTGATGAAGATGATATTTATATTGGTGAGATTGTCAATAATCATATTAGTGGTCGAACAAAGAATTCCCCTCTTACTACTTTTGCTTTAGATTTGATAAATAAAAAGGTTTATTTAGAAAAGGACTATGTTACAAATTATAAAGCAATTGTTAGCCCTGAAAATAAGGAAGTCCGTGGATCAACTTATTTTATAAAAAATGATCAGGGACAGTTAGAAGGTATGTTATGTATTAATTTGGACATTTCCGCTTATAAAAATATAGCTGCAAATGTTTTATCATTGGCTAATTTAGACCTAGGTCAACTGATTCCTGATTTAACTCAAAAAGCAACGACTATGACCCAAGAAGAAACAGTTGAAGTTTTATCTAACAATATCCAAGATATTATTAGTGAAATTATTGACCCTTCACTTATTAATCAAAACATTCAATTAAGTCAAGATGTCAAAATTGAAATTGTAACTAAATTATCTGAAAAAGGTGTCTTCCAACTCAAAGGAGCTGTTTCCAAGGTTGCTGAGATATTAAAAATCTCTGAACCTAGTGTTTATCGTTATCTAAAAAAAGTTGAAATGGATTGATTACGAATACTTAAAAGAAAAAGACTTCTAATAGTTTAGAAGTCTTTTTAATATCTATTGTAACCCAAAAATTAGCGAGACATAATATGATTTTTATTTAGATTTTTGAACTATAACAGCTTGTCCCTGACCACCGCCGATACATAAAGTTGCAAGTCCATATTCTACATCACGTTTATTCATTTCGGAAATCAAGGTCACTAAGATACGTGCACCAGAAGCCCCAATTGGGTGCCCAAGGGCAATTGCTCCGCCGTTAACATTGATTTTTTCTGGATCAAGATTTAATTCTTTTGCAACTGCAAGAGATTGCGATGCGAAAGCCTCATTTGCTTCAATCAAATCAATTTGTTCCATTTTTAAATTCGCTTTACTTAGAGCTTTGCGACTAGCAGGGATTGGACCACATCCCATTAGACTTGGTTCTACACCCGCACTAGCTGAGCTCAGAATGGTCGCTAAAATAGGCAAGCCTAACTGTTCAGCTTTTTCTCGACTCATAAGCAATAAAGCTGCAGCTCCATCATTGATACCAGATGCATTACCTGCAGTTACAGTACCATCTTCCTTAAGGAAAGAAGGACGTAATTTTGCTAACTTTTCAAGACTACTATCTGTTCTTGGGTACTCGTCCTGATCAACTATCAGATCCTCTCCACGACGTTGAGGAACTCTTACTGGAACTATTTCTTCATTAAAACGGTTTGATTCAATAGCTGCTTTTGCTTTAAGTTGACTATTTAAAGCAAATTGATCCTGCTCCTCTCTACTTATATTGTACTGTCGAGCAATATTTTCAGCAGTAATTCCCATGTGGTAGTTATTAAAAGCATCACTCAGACCATCTGAAATCATGGTGTCAACGACCTTGGATTCGCCCATTCGTGAGCCCCATCTTTGGTTAGTAATGACATATGGAGCCTGGCTCATATTCTCTGTACCACCAACTATAACAACCTCAGCATCACCAGAAAGAATTTTTAGGGCACCTAATTCCACGGACTTTAATCCAGAACCACAAACCATATCTAAGGTAAAGGCTGGCGTGGTAACAGGCAATCCGGCATAAATTGAAATCTGTCTTGCAACATTTTGTCCTAATCCTGCATGTAGGACATTTCCAAAAATAACTTCTTCCACTAAACCAGGAGCAATTTTTGTATCTTGTAAAATTTTCTCAACTACTGTCGTACCTAAATCTACGGCTGAAACAGTTTTAAAGGCACCTCCAAAGTTTCCAATTGGGGTTCTTAAAGCTGAAACGACAACTACTTCATTTGACATATATACTCCTTTTTTCTATTAATGAAACGCTTATATTTATATTATGTAATTATTGGTATTAATTATGGCTATAGTTTGGTTATAATAGATATCACAAAAATTTATTAAAGATAAGGTGTTTACGAACATTATCAATCTATTCTATTTTATAAAAATTGTTATTTGCAATTATAACTTAACCAAGGCCACTGCCAGGTGTCACAACTCACAACCTGCCCTTAGTAATTATATAAAAACAATTGAATTTGAGGAAGACATAACCCTTTTTTTTCGGAAAAAAGGTAGATTAGTTGGTTTAGCCAGTATTGGGGAAAGATTTTATGAAAATGCAAAACTAGTCATTTCATCTCACGAACAATTAACAGCTTTTTAAGGAATGCTTCTAAGAAATACAAAGAACAAACCACATTTGGTATATCTGAATTGATCTCTGGTATTGTCTTTTCTGAACTAATTCCTTTATTAATCGAAAATATCCCAGATATTAAGTTTACCATAATTAAAGTCGGATCATATGAATTGCAGAAGAAATTAATTTTGAAAGAAGTTAATAAAGAGTACCAGAGTTTAAACTTTTTTGATAAATCACTTCATCAAGTTCAATGATTTTACTGTTCTCCTTTGGATGAGCAAAAGAGGCAAAGCAAATAGGAATCACCATGCATACCACAAAAAAAGCTGATAAAAGGTAAATTGAGAACTGAGTCAGTTAGAGGAACAATATCTAGAACCAAATTTTTATAGGATTTTGCAACCCTATTTTTTAAGTAATTGGGAGTTGCATCATATAAAACGGCAGCTCCTCCCGACATCCCAAAGAATAGGGTTGAGACAAACAACCTTATTCCCCTAAAAACGAGCTTGTACAAGTAATTCCTTACCAAGAACAATAGCAACCATCATTTTCAAGACCCAATGTAAAAATCCCAAAATAGAGCTCACAAGAACGGCGAAAATGATAATCTGTGTACTTGTAATCGGAACTTTCGCCAGTGCTTTAAGAAATAACTGGACAGATGGTGAGCTGGCAACAGCATTTCCTGTTACTAACAAAATAGTCATTTGCATTGCAAAAAATAAGAAACCCGAGAAATCATTTACCCAACCAAAGGTAATTCCACCCGCCTTCTTATCACTTATTAAAGGTGCTTTAGTCAATGCCATAATAACAACTAAAAAAGTTAATATAAAAGTTATGAGTCACTCAAGAAGTGAAAAGTTATCATGCTTTGCTATTTCAATGATTACTTAATAATGAAACCGTTCTCATTTTTTTGAAAATTTCAGTATCTTATTCATTCTATAATTCATAGTTATGAAAATATATTCCTGTATTAAATAAACAAAAAAAGCACTAATTCTAAAATTAGTGCTTTTCAAATTATCTAAGATAATCTAAATCAAATAGTTAAATTATTTTTTTAGGTTATAGAATGATTTGATACCTTTGTATTGAGCAACTTCACCAAGTTGATCTTCGATACGAAGTAATTGGTTGTATTTAGCAATACGGTCAGTACGTGATAATGAACCAGTTTTGATTTGTCCAGCATTTGTCGCAACTGCGATATCAGCGATTGTTGAATCTTCAGTTTCACCTGAACGGTGAGATACAACTGCAGTGAATCCAGCTTCTTTAGCCATTTCAATAGCTTCAAAAGTTTCTGTCAAAGTACCGATTTGGTTAACTTTGATAAGGATTGAGTTAGCAGCTTCTTCTTTGATACCACGAGCTAAGTATTCAGTGTTTGTAACGAAGAAGTCGTCACCAACTAATTGAACACGTCCGCCTAGGCGTTCAGTAAGAGCTTTCCAACCATCCCAGTCATTTTCATCCATACCATCTTCGATAGTAATGATTGGGTATTTGTTAACTAATTCTTCAAGGTAATCAATTTGTTCTGCAGAAGTACGAACTGCTCCGCCTTCTCCTTCAAATTTAGCGTAGTCGTATACTTTACGTTCTTTATCATAGAATTCAGATGACGCACAGTCGAAACCAATCATGATTCCGTTTTCGCCAGCTTCATATCCAGCAGCTTCGATAGCTTTAAGGATAGTTTCTACACCATCTTCAGTGCCATCAAATTTAGGTGCGAATCCACCTTCGTCACCAACAGCTGTTTCAAGACCACGTTCTTTAAGGATTTTCTTAAGAGCATGGAATACTTCAGCACCCCAACGTAGAGCTTCTTTAAATGTTGTAGCACCTACAGGCATGATCATGAATTCTTGGAAAGCGATTGGAGCATCTGAGTGAGATCCACCATTGATGATGTTCATCATTGGAGTTGGAAGTACTTTAGTGTTAAATCCGCCAAGATAGTTGTAAAGAGGTACTTCAAGGTAGTCTGCAGCAGCACGAGCTACGGCAATAGAAACACCAAGAATAGCGTTGGCACCTAATTTACCTTTGTTAGGAGTTCCGTCAAGAGCGATCATAGCACGGTCGATAGCTTGTTGATCACGTACATCAAAACCGATGATAGCTTCAGCGATAATGTTGTTTACGTTGTCAACTGCTTTTTCAGTTCCTAATCCGTTATAACGAGATTTGTCACCGTCACGTAGTTCAACTGCTTCATGTTCACCAGTTGATGCTCCTGAAGGAACCATTCCACGTCCGAAAGCACCTGATTCAGTATAAACTTCTACTTCAAGTGTTGGGTTACCGCGTGAGTCTAAGACTTCGCGAGCGTAAACATCAGTAATAATTGACATTATAATACTCTCCTTATGAGTTTTAATTTTTTACATGTTAATAATACCACAAAGTACTAGTATTTTCAACTTAAAAACAGCCATTATGAAAATTTGTATTCGTTTTCATGCAAATGTTTTATAGTTTTCAATAATATTTCAAATCCTTACAAATACATGTTTTAATGGCTTTTTCTTTTAAAAATCAGTATAATGAACTTAAATGGATTAAGGAGGCTACTATGGAGTCATTAGATCATAAGATTTTAAAAGGTGCATTAGGTGAAAATAGACTTGATCCTGATCAACAACGCTACTATTTAGGCACTTATGCTGAACGTGTCTTATTAACTATCCCCTTGGTCGGCATTGAAGAAGAAATTGCTAAGAATGAATTTGAACGCTTATTGCCTTCTTATGTTAAAGACTATTCTCCTTTATCACTTAAATTATCAGCCGACTTAGATTCTGAATATCAAATGTTCTTTATGAAGTTAGCTAGCAAAAAGGGTATTCCTTCAACTATAATAGACGAAACCAGTGCTACCTCTCCTTTTGCGCTTGTTCTGCATACAGACCATGCAGTTAACCTGAATCAAACTTCAATTGCTGATAATCTACCAAAAGATGAAACACCTCCTAAAGAAAAAAAAGCTAGTTTTTGGGATAATATTTTCGGAAAATAAAAAAGAAGCTTCGGCTTCTTTTATTTGTGTTTTTGTTTAAAGGCTAGGTAGTAGGCAGTTTTGAAATTGCGAATGCTGACTAGTTTATATAGTTTGGTTTTAATGAATTTAGTATGATAGAAGGATTGGGGATAGGCCCCTTCTTTTTTTATTATCCAATAGATAGCAAATTCCCCAATATGAATTAACTCATCCTGACTAAAATTAGCTATTTCAAGAAAATTGTCAATATCTTCATTTTTGGTATTAGGTAAAAAAAATAAAGCATTTTTTCGAAAATAGTCTTCTTGCCACCATTCCGGTAGTGCTTCAAATTCTTTTTGATAGTCAGTTTGACTAATCAGTAAAAATGGAATATCAAAGGAATAGTTATTTTTAAAATAAGATTCTAACATTACTTGTAAAGCATCTTGGGATTCTAAACTTGAAAAGAAGAGATTACCACTATTAATATAGGAAGTAACATTGTGTAGTTCTAAGTTAGTTAAGTTCTCCTTTAGCTCTGCCATTTTTACAGAATGATTGCCACCGACATTTATCCCTCTTAATAAGAGTATAAAGTCCACTATATTATCACCATTTCATTGTCGTCAAAAGGCATCCCTGGATTCCAGCAAACTTCCCAAACATAGTTATCTGGGTCTGCAAAATAAGCGTGGAAACCGCCCCAAAAGACCTCTTGTGGCTCTTTTAAAATCCTTGCTCCTGCTTTTGAAGCAAGTTGAAAAATAGCATAAACTTCAGTTTTAGATGTGGTGTTATAGGCAAGTGTCATTCCATTGAATTGATTAGCTTCTAACGTAGGAAGACTATGGCCAAAATCCTCCGCGAGTAAATCAATTGGATAAAGTTCTAGCTTGGTTCCTGCATTATTAAAAAATATGACATTTGGAGAATCTGCAGTTTCTTTTGTTTCAAAACCTAGACCATCTCGATAAAAGGTGACACTTTTAGCCATATCTCTAACACCTAAACAAATAAGATTAATTCTATTCATCCTAACCTCTCTCCTTATTAATAATAGTTAAGGCTTCCATTAGATTAGGAACATCAATCTGATAGAGTGCTTGATTTTGAACAATAGGTTTAGCACAAAAAGCGATGCCTATCCCAGCAGCTTTTATCATAGGTAAATCGTTTGCCCCATCACCCATTGCGACAGTCTGGGATAAATTTAAGTTATTTTCTAATGCCCAATCTTGTAATTTCTGTAATTTCACCTCTTTTGTAACTATTGGACCTTCAAGTTCTCCTGTCAATTTACCATCTTTATTAGCGAGTTGATTGGCGTGGACATAATCGATACCCAATTCATCAGCTAAACGATCCACTGTTTCATGGAAACCACCAGAAACCAGACCAACTTTATACTGTTGATCATGTAATTGATTCACTAGTTCCTGCGCGCCACTATTGAAATGAATGGACTGATAAACTTTATCAAAAATTGATAAGGGTAGTCCTTCTAATAAAGCAACCCTCTCTTTCAAGGCTGCCTCAAAATCCAGATGACCATTCATTGCTAGTTCTGTAATTTGTGCTACCTCTTTTCCAAAACCAGCCTCTTGTGCTAATAAATCAATCACTTCTTCTTTAACTAGAGTTGAATCGACATCCATAACAAAGAGTCCTAAAATTTTTCCCATAATATCTTCCTTACTAGAATAGATTTTTAATATATTTTACTAGAAATTTTCATCTCCTGCAATAAAATAAAAAAACTTGAGTGTACCACTCAAGTTTTTTTAGAATCGAATATATTCTCTTGTTTTTTCATATGATGAAACAAAACGACTTGTTACACCAGGTTCAACTGTTTCCAAAGCATATGATATTTCATCAAATGATCCTTGGTAGTCATACTCAACTTCAAATAAATGCATAGCAATTTCAAATGAATTTTGAACACCAGCTTCAAAGCTACGGTAACGATTTGAATATTGTAATAATTGTTCAGTTAACGTTGCATTTTGAACGACTTGATAACTATATTCTTCTAAGTTCGCAATAGAAGATTTAGCTATAATGTTTAAGCGACCAACAGCTTCAATATTTATTTTACCTTTACTTAATTCATCCATTAGGGCTTCAAGTTGTGTACTTGTTGTGAAGAATGCAGTTAAATAATCTTGTGGGATACCTGGTAAATGACGTTTTTCCATAAAACGTTTGATCATATGTAATTGTGCTACATAAATATCAATATCTCTCCGAGCAGATTCTTCTGTCTTTTCAATGCCTTTAATTTCTTCAAAGACATCCAACTGACCAGACTCAACTGCTGAAAGTGTTTTAAGAGCTTTATCAAATATCACTTCTAATTCTGAAAAAGGTACTTCTTGAGAACCAAAACTTTGTGCATTGTCTAAAGTTGACTCTTCAAGTTTAGTAATATCTTTATCAAAACCTTTGACGGAAAGTGCTTGGTTTTCATTCAAAATGTACTTATGAGCAAGTCGTGATAATTCATTTTTAAGTTTGTCATTATTTTCTCGAACGTGTGCTATGTACTTAGGAATAATTTTACTGTCTCTAAGAGCATTTTTATGTGCAACAATTTCACGTTCAAATAATTGATACAATGCATCAACACGTTCTTGAATATGTTCGTTATCTTCTCGTGCACGATCTAAATCTAAAGTTACTAATTCATCAGCATTACTGCGAATTGCTTCACGAACTTCTTGGAAACGCGTTTCAATGTTGTTTTCAGGAAAATGATAGTTTTCTTCGAGTAAACGACGGTAACCAGATTCCAAATCATCCATTTGCTCAGGAAGGTCTTCTTCTAGTTTCGCTACAATTTCTGGAATCTGTTCTGTAATTTGGCCTAAAGCAATTGTATGCTCTTCAGCTTTATCCAAAACTTCAGAGGCTTCAACTGGGTCACCTGATGAATTAAGAGTCACAAATTGAGAAAATTCAGTTTCGATATTCTTCATTTGCTTATCAATTTCAGGTTTAGTACTTCCATATTTTCCTATATTACCATTAATAGATTCTTGTAATTGCTCATATAAATCTAAGGCATGCGTAACGCGAGCACTATTTTTTTCTTCTTGTTCTTTCAGAATGCCAAGTGCTTCACGAATTGAAGTAATATCTTCTTCAACTAAGTCCAATTGACTTTCTACATTAATTATCTCATGTTTAGCACGAATAAAATTGAAAGTATCATTTAGTTTTTCTGCCTCAAATAGATGATTTTCAATATCTGCAAATGAGTTCATTGTTAAATCAACCCATTTTTGATTCCATTCTCTAAAAGATGTTTGACTTTGTCCTATTAAATGTAGTGATTTTACTTCTTCAATTTCTTCGTTAATAGGTAAACCAAAAAGTTTTAGTTTTCTTTCTTCTAAATTTTTAATTAACGAATCATTTCTTTTACGAATAATTACGCCAACTAGGTAAGCAATAATCACTAATAAGACTATCGCTACAATCAGCAAGATAATTCCGCTTGACATCCTATTCTCCTTAATATGTTTTGCGATTGAAGATAGCCATTTTAAAATACCATCAAACGCCCTTTATTAAATTTTATATTAAATACATTATAACGTTACGATTATAACATACTTTAAAGCGCTTTTCAAAGTAAAATTGACTAAATATCAAGCGTACTATAGACCGCATTTTCCTCAATGAACTCACGTCTTGGCTCAACACGATCACCCATTAACATGTCGAATACTTTATCAGCTTCTGCAGCATCATCAACTGTTACACGAGCCATTAAGCGGTGTTCCGGATCCATGGTAGTTTCCCATAATTGGTGATCGTCCATTTCTCCAAGACCTTTATAACGCTGTACAGTTGGTCTTGAACGACCTACACTATATTTTTCAAGAGAAGCTTTTAAAAGTTCCTCTTGGTTAGTACTAGGCTGAATATACTCTTTAATTTCGCTACCAACCTTCACACCATAAATTGGTGGTTGTGCGATATAAACAAAACCGGCTTCAAGGACTGGTCTCATAAAGCGATAGATCAAAGTTAACAAAAGTGTACGGATATGAGCACCATCGACATCGGCATCAGTCATAATAACTAACTTGTGATATCTTGCTTTAGCTACATCAAATTCTGCACCAAAACCAGTTCCCATCGCTGTAAATAAACTGCGGATTTCCTCATTAGCAAGAATTTTATCCATAGTTGCTTTTTCAACATTTAGGATTTTACCACGGATTGGCAAAATCGCTTGGAATTCACGATTTCGACCTGATTTAGCTGATCCACCGGCAGAATCTCCTTCGACGATAAAGAGTTCATTTTGACTGGC
>CAACWI010000071.1_pt1 | contig 56548 bp, 52 predicted proteins | sample 2275591 | NCBI WGS metagenome assembly CAACWI01 (sample SAMEA5312452, study PRJEB27640) | indoor metagenome | biome: indoor environment; feature: uncontrolled; material: polymer tiles stone | place: Germany | collected 2014-07-07
GAAAAGATGGTCCATTGTTCATTGAGGTCACTGGTGGCCACTTCAACTAAGTTTCTAACCGTGTTCAGTTCAGCTGCTGTCCGTTCAATATAGCTATCAGCTGTCTCATCTTCCTCAGTGAAAACAACCGAGATCATGTATTGGTCATAACGTTGTCGCACACCCGGCACAAATTGGGCATCAAAAACACAGACAATCTCAATTTTCTCAAAATGGGCATAGTTGTTCAATTTATTTAATAAAATAGTCCGTGCTTGGTCCAACTGATTGGTTTTGAAGAGTTGTTTTGTCTCCTGCCAAAAAGCAATCATATTATAGCCGTCGACCAACATGATTTTCCGTTTCATAGGCAAATCCTACAACTTATTTCTGTAGACTTCATACATGAGGACGGCAGCAGCGACACCAGCGTTCAGACTCTGAACATGACCATCCATTGGGATAGTAATCATTTCATCGACTTGTTTCTTGATATTGTGCGAAACGCCTTTACCTTCACTACCAATAATCAAGGCTAATTTGCCTGAAGTATTCCATTTAGGTGATGGTGTGCCGTCCATGTCTGTTCCAAAAATCCAATAGCCTTTTTCTTTCAGCTTATCCAAGGTTTGGCTCAAATTGGTTACTCGAGCAATTGGCATGTGCTGAATAGCACCTGTTGAAGTCTTGGCAACAACTGGTGTTACACCAACAGCACGATGCTTAGGAATGATTACACCAGCAACTTTTGTAGCATCAGCAGTCCGCAAAATCGAACCAAAATTGTGAGGGTCTGTAATCCCATCCAAAATCAGAATCAGTGGATTATCCTCTGCGTCAGCTTTGCTGATAATTTCGTCTAATTCTGCGTAAGCATATTCCGCAACACGCAAAACAAAGCCCTGATGAACAGCGCCGTCGGTCATTTCAGACAAGCTTTTCTTTGGTGTCCAAGAGATTGACACTTTTTTCTCAGTTGCTAAGGCCTTAATCTTATCAACATTTTTGCCGCGCAAATCATCTTGGATGTAGAGTTTGTTCCCTGTGTTAGCTGTTAAACTTTCAACTACGGCATGGACGCCATAGACCATATCGTTGTTTTCTTCTATTAATTGGTTATCTTTCATAATTCTTATTATAGCATGAAAGCTGTCACTTGGCTTCTAGACTTCTCGTTTTCTGCAATAAAAAGACCAGTCATTTGACTAGTCTTGATTACTTAAGGCTTTATTAGTTGAGTGGGTATGTGAAGGGATCTGCTTCGACTGTTTCATTCCCTTTCTTGTCGGAAATCGTGACCTGTATACTATATTGACCGGCTGGATAACCTTTCATATCAAACCAAGCAGTCATTTTCCCTTGGCCAGAGGCAAGGGTATAATCAATGGTGTTAATCACCTGTTTGTTAGCATCTAGCAAATTGATTTTAGCTTGACTACCACCTTGTAAGTCTGCCCCAAGCTGGATACCAATATCCATAATCGTTGTATCTTTTCTGTAGTTGCTAGTCACAATAACTTGGCGCCCTGTGACTGGTCCAGGTGCAGCGACAGCTGGCGTTTGCCCTTCCGCGACAACCGTTTGTGTGTCGAAAATTAGCATCAAACCAAGACTAGTTGTTAATGCTGCTCCAGAAATTAGTAATTTTCTCATTTTGATCATAGGAAATCCTCCATTTTCTTAATGATTATCTTTTATTATAAAGGTTATTTTTAATTATTCAATATTTTACTGTCTTCCCTATAGATAACAAAAAAACAAGAGAAAGTTTCCTTACTCTTGTTAGTGATTTTCAACATAATTGATACACCAAGCAATCAACTCCTCAAGGCGTTCCTTTTGCTCAGTCATATCCAAGTAGCCCATCAAAGCCTCAAAGCCGGTCGACATCCGATAGGTGATGATGTTGGCATTTTTAGCCTTGGTATGACTATTAGTATTGCGACCCCGTCTAAAAATATCTTCTTCTTTTTCGGTCAATAGCTGCGCCTCTAAGAGAGCTGTAATCAGCATAGCTTGAGCATTAGCAGAGACATAGCGAGTTGATTTGTGGTGCAACTGACTAGGTTTAGTTTGACCTGAAAAAATCAAGTGACGACGGATATAATAAGAATATACAGCATCCCCTTCAAAGGCCAGTGCAATCCCGTTGATCAAGTTGACATCGACTTTAGTCACGTGTCCACCTCACACCATCTTTTGTATCCAGCAATTTAATACCCTGAGCCGCTAATTGGTCACGAATGGCATCGGCTTTAGCAAAATCACGGCTAGCACGCGCTGCTTGTCTATCGGCAATCAAAGCTTCAATATCAGCATTCAGCACGTCCTCTTGGAAAATAATTCCAAAGACATCTAACATACTTTCAAAGGCTGCCTTAACAGCTTCTGTGTAGTGACCTGAGTTTATCCATTTGGCAAAGTCGAAGACTACAGTAATCCCATTGGCTGCATTGAAGTCATCATCCATGGCATCTGTAAAGGCTGTGACGTAGCTTTGCAATTCTTCTGCAGAAGCATCCCCTGTCAATGGTTGACTTTGGGTGTTTTTTAAATACTTGAGGTTAACTTCGGCATCATGAATGGCCTTTTCTGTGAAATTAATCGGCTTACGGTACTGTTGCGTCGCTAGGAAGAAACGCAAGACTTGGCCATCAACAGTCTGAAGCATGTCGTGAACTGTCACAAAGTTGCCCAATGATTTAGACATCTTTTCACTGTCGACATTAACAAAACCATTGTGCATCCAGTAATTGGCAAAGGTTTGACCCGTTTTAGCTTCCGACTGGGCAATTTCATTAGTATGGTGAGGGAACTCAAGGTCCGCACCGCCACCATGAATATCAATGGTATCACCGAGAATTTCCGTCGCCATGACAGAACATTCAATGTGCCAACCTGGGCGACCGGCTCCCCAAGGGCTTTCCCATGAAATTTCACCAGCTTTAGCTGACTTCCAAAGGGCAAAGTCCAACGGATTTTCCTTCAAATCAGTTTCTGTATCCGTTCGACCAGAAGCCCCAATTTCTAAATCTTCAAGTGTTTTATTAGCTAATTTGCCATAATTACTAGACTTGTCAACACGGAAGTAGACATCTCCTTCTGATTGATAAGCAAAGCCTTTTTCAATTAAGGCAGCTACAAAATCAATAATTTGATCCATGTAGTCCATTACCCGTGGGTTTTGGCTTGCTGGTTTAATACCAAGCTGTGCAGTATCTTCCATAAAGGCTGCAATGAACTTATCTGCCAGTTCTTTTGGTGTCATCTTAGCTTGCGCTGCGGCATTAATGATTTTATCATCAACATCCGTAAAATTGGAGATATAGTTAACTTGATAGCCCCTGTACTCAAAATAGCGACGAATGGTATCAAATGCTACAGCCGACCGTGCATTACCAATATGAATATAATTGTAGACGGTTGGTCCACAGACATACATATTTACCTGATTTTCTTTTATAGGGTAAAAGTCACGTAAACTGCGTGTCATACTATCATATATTTTTATCATCGCTTTTTTCCTTTGTCTCACTTATAGTTTAGAAGAATAATAAGATTCTTCACGTTTGTGTTCTATTGTTTTTATTTTTATTTCGTCTTTTTCCCCGTGTACACGGACCACTTTAGCAGGTACTCCTACAACGGTCACATCACCCGGTACATCTGATAAGACAACAGCTGCAGCTCCAACCTTAGCATTCTCACCGACCTCAATTGGGCCAATCACTTGGGAATGTGCAGAAATAAGGGCGCCACGACGGATAGTTGGATGGCGTTTACCTTTATCCTTACCAGTTCCGCCAAGGGTAACTCCATGGTAGAGCATAACGCCTTCTTCTACAATAGCTGTCTCTCCAATTACTAAACCTGCCCCATGGTCAATAAAGACACCGGGCGCAATGCAAGCACCTGGATGGATTTCAATTCCAGTCCAAAAACGCCAGCTTTGACTGTGCATTCTTGCCAATAGTTTTAAATTTTTCTGCCACATCCAATGTGATAATTGGTGGGCTGCCAATGCTTTGAGCCCAGGATAGGTTAATATAATTTCAAGTGAACTACGTGCTGCAGGGTCTTTTTCTTTAATAATATCAATACTTTTTTTCCACCAACCCATGCAAACTCCTTCTTACTTTTCAATATCTGTCCAATTGAGCAAAATCTGTTGGTCATCAAATGGATTGATAGCGACACCTACAGTTTGGTCAATTTCATTTTCCCCATTACGCGGTTGATAGATATCCTCAATTTTCCAAGTTAATATAACACCATGACTCTCACGAAAGGCTCCGCCAAATTTTTCGTGATTATACCATTTAGCAAAACTCTCTAAATTTGAAAAAGCTGGAATATATGATTTCCCGTCAGGAGTAGCCATTGTTGGGAATAGACGATCATAAAGATTATCTTCACGTGGTAAGACAAAAGCTGGGACTAAATAGAATTTATCCATTGTATCAGCTGCTTGATTTTGGTCCCCCATAATAGCATTTAAGATAGCAGTGTAATCATTCATAAAACGGATTAAATCACTACTTTTAAAAATAGTTGAATTGCTAGAATCACCACTTTTCTTAAGGTTGAAGACTAAACCAGAAACGCCTGATTTAATCACCTCCTCAAGAACAGCAATAGCAGAGCGTTCAAGCCAATAATGACTTTGAGCACTTTCTTGATCTGCTTTAAAGAGTGCCATATCTTCTTCATCTGTAAAGACTGGCGTTACAATCTGGTCATCTACTTCAATAGCATAAGGTTCTTTTGTTGCCCAAACTGGGAAATGGTGCAAAGCATTGACCAGTCCAACACCATCTAAAAAATTGTCTGGTGCATTGATAAAAGCTCTTAGACGATTATCTAATTCATTACTTGTATTATTAGTCATGTTTTTCTTCTTTATTTGTTTCGACATTTTCAGCTTTATCAACATGGTGTGGTTTACTACCATGTTGTTTAAAACCGTGGTGTCTTTCTTTAGGTATATCTGCTGAACCTTCTTGAGCATTTTCAGATATTTCAGGTTTTGGAGGTCTTGGTAATAATGCTTTCATTGAAGCATCTACACGGCCTTTTTCATCAACTTTAATAACTTTAACGTCAACTTCTTCGCCTAACTCTAAAACATCTGAAACATTAGCTGTACGTGTCCATGCAATTTCTGAAATATGAACAAGTGCATCTGTTTTATCAAATAAGTTAACAAAGGCACCAAATTTTTCAATACGGACTACTTTAGCATGGTAGACTTCACCAACTTTAGCTTCGCGGACTAAACCAGCAATAATTTCTTTAGTACGGTTAATGGCTACTTGGTCACTTGAGAAAATTTGAACTGTACCTTCATCATCAATATCAATCTTAACGCCTGTTTCAGCAATAATCTTATCAATTGTTTCACCACCTTTACCAATGACAATCTTGATTTTATCAACATCAATTTTAATAGTGTCAATTTTTGGTGCTGTTGGTGCTAATTCTGGACGTGGTTCAGCAATTGTTGCTTGGATCAAGTCTAAGATTTCAAAACGTGCTTTTTTAGCTTGAGCTAATGCTTCTTCAAGAATTTGTGGTGTAATACCTTCAATCTTGATATCCATTTGTAAAGCAGTAATCCCTTCACGTGTACCAGCAACCTTAAAGTCCATATCGCCAAAGTGATCTTCTAAACCTTGGATGTCTGTTAAGACAGTATAGTTTGTACCATCAGAGATTAGACCCATGGCAATACCAGCAACCGGTGCTTTAATTGGCACACCACCAGCCATCAGGGCAAGTGTTCCAGCACAGATTGATGCTTGTGAAGATGAACCATTTGATTCTAATACTTCAGCAACCAAACGGATAGCATATGGGAAGTCTTCTAAACTTGGAAGAACTTGTTCAAGGGCACGTTCACCTAAAGCACCATGACCAATTTCACGACGTCCAGCTGCTCCATAACGCCCTGTTTCACCAACTGAGTATTGTGGGAAATTATAATGGTGTAAGAAACGTTTTTTGTATTCATCATCTAAACCATCGATTATTTGAGTTTCACCCATTGGAGCAAGAGTCAAAACTGACAATGCTTGAGTTTGTCCTCGCGTAAATAAACCTGAACCATGTACTTTTGGTAAGAAGTCAATTTGGGCGTCTAAAGGACGGATTTCGTCAATCTTACGACCATCAGGACGAACTTTATCTTCAGTGATTAAACGACGAACTTCAGCATGTTCCATTTGTTCAAGGATTTCAGCCACGTCACGCATGATTGTTGAAAGAGATTCGTCTTCAGCAAATTTAGCTTCATAATCTGCTTTCACTGTTTCTTTAACAGCTTCAGTTGCTGCTTCACGGGCTTTTTTCTCTTCAACTTGAACAGCTTTTTGAAGATCTGCATTGTATTTTTCAACAATTTCAGCTTGTAAATCAGCATTGACTTGTAATAATTCAACTTTTGCTTTTTCTTTACCAACAGCTGCTACAATTTCTTCTTGGAAGGCAATCAATTCTTGAATTGCTTTGTGACCACGAAGTAAGGCTTCAAGCATGATATCTTCTGATAATTCTTTAGCACCAGACTCAACCATGTTGATGGCTTCTTTACTACCAGCAACCGTTAATTCTAATAGCGAAGCTTCAAGCTGTGCTTTATTTGGGTTGATGATATACTCTCCATCGATGTAACCAACTTGTACTCCAGCAATTGGGCCATTGAATGGGATATCTGAAATTGAAAGAGCTAATGACGAACCAAACATAGCTGCCATAGGGGCGCTAGCATTTTCATCAAAAGAAAGGACAGTGTTAATAACTTGGATTTCATTTCTGAAGCCATCCGCAAACATTGGACGGATCGGGCGGTCAATGAGGCGAGCCGTTAAGGTAGCATCCGTTGAAGGACGGCCTTCACGTTTCATAAATCCACCTGGGAATTTTCCTGCCGCATACATTTTTTCTTCATAATTGACTTGGAGTGGGAAGAAATCACCTGTCGCCATTTTCTTAGACATAACGGCAGCTGTTAAAACAGTTGATTCACCATAACGGACAACAGTTGCGCCATTAGCTTGTTTTGCCACTTGACCAACTTCAACAACAAGTGGTTTACCAGCAAATGTTGTTGTAAATGTTTGTTTTGACATAAAATACGTTACCTGAAACAGATTTATGACAACATAATCCTGTTCCATTCCTTTCAAAAATATCTTGTTTTTGTCTACGTTGTTCTGCTACAAAAAGCAACAGATAATAGCTTATCTACTCCTCTTTGTATCAAACGACGTATCTGGTTCATTTTACCACAATTTGTGAAAAATTTCATGGCCTTTGGCGCCACTAGAATAAGATTTTTTGACAGAACGACCTATATTAAAATTGTGGAATAAAATAGTATTTAGAAACTTTTTACTTTGGTGTGGGACGGCAGCGACTTCCCAAGAAATTCCATACCTAATTTTTTAGTCAAAGTCTGAAAAATGTAACAATCTATTAATCTCTTTTATTTCAAATATTCAATATAGCGATGTTCGAATTTATTAATATGTATTTCGATAATAAACATTTAGAACCATGGTATGATTTTATTATAAACAGTCTTTTTAACAATGGAATTCCGGAGGAAGTCGCTTGTTGCCGGACACCAAGAAAAGTATCAAAAATGAAGTTAAATAATTTTGTCATTATATTGAATTCTTCTTTTTAGAAGAATTATATTATTTTTCTAAGTAAAAATTCTTGATAGCTAGGCATCGCGCTGAAGACATATTATTGAGTTAAACAAAAAGACTCCCTCAGGGGAGTCTCTAGTATTTTTCTAACTAAAATTTCTTGATAGCAAAGAAGAGGAGCGACGATAACACTCAAATCTATTGAAAGCAATAAAAAAAGCCTCCATTTCTGGAGACTTTTTTTATTTTTTTAGATAGAATTTTTCTCAGGCAAGGCAGCGCGCTGAAGGCATAACTAGAGTTAGCCGAAGCAAGCTAACGAAGCCTGAAGAAGTTTTATCAAAAAAATTAACGACGTAATCCAAGAGATTGGATAAGTTCACGGTAACGAGGTACATCAGTACGACGTAGGTAAGCTAATAGGTTACGACGGTGACCAATTTTTTTCATCAAACCACGGTAAGTTGCGTGGTCTTTTTTATGTTCTTTGATATGACCATTCAAGTGGTTGATTTCCCAAGTAAGTACTGCTACTTGAACTTCAACTGATCCAGTATCGCCTTCATGACGTGCATATTGAGCGATGATTTCATTTTTTTTCTCTTTTGAGATTGCCATAGTATTTTCTCCTTTTATTGCTTAATCCGAGTCTTAGGATTGGCACTCCTAAAACCAAGAAAAAGTTGGTGTGTCTTTACGACCATTCTATTTTAGCAGAATCGCTGAGCAAGGTCAACTTATTTAGCAATTGGAAGCAACTTAGTTTCTGACAGTTTTCCTTCTGATTAGCTCTGCTATCAATAAACCAAGACCTAAAATTAAACTGAGAACGGCATAAATAAAATAAGGTGCTATGACTGAATTGGTAAGGCTAGTTAACCACTGGAGAACCAGAGCTGCACCACCACCCCCGATGTTACAACCAAGAAGGACAAGGGTGGTTGCTGCTGTCAGTTGATTTGCAGGGATTGTTTCTGAGACTGTATGGAAAATAACTGTGACACCAACACTATAAATAAAACCTGTTAGGAGGGCACCAAGTCCGATCATGAAGAGGTTATCGGCATAGTAAAGAACAAACATGCCTAGTCCTAGTGAGGTAGCTACAACTGCCATCAAATAGGAGTGAAACCAGGATAATAAACTACTAAAGCAGATCCCAGATAAGATGCCCATTAACATCATTAAACTTAGGATGAGGCTGGCTTGGGCTGGGCTTCCCAGATGGAGTTGATCAATAGCAAGAGGAATACGTAGTGTATTTGAGGTGTTCACTAAAATTACAAATCCTGCATAAGTGGCCATGGCGATCAGGCTAATCATTTGTTTTGATGTTAAGGGAATTTCTTGATTTTCTTCAACCTGTTCAATCTTAATTTCTGGAACAAATAAGAGGTACATGGCTAAGATAAAGATGGCGAATAGGTAAATCAAGAAAGCATACTGCCAGCCAAAGCTAATCAGTAATCCCGCTAAGGTAGTCATGACAGCTGCCCCGACAACTTCAGATGATGATCTGAGTCCTAGCATTTGAATCCGTTCTTTACCAGTGAAGCGTTCACTGATTATGTTAATTGCCTTGGCATTAATCAAACCAATTCCTGCCCCTAGTAATAGTCGTGATAAAAAAACCAGTCTATAAAGTTGTGTAAAGACAGGTGTTGCTCCACCAAATGCAATTAATAAGAGAGCTAAAATAACTATTTTTTTTGCCGATAATAATTTGCTAACAAAGGGATTGATTAACAAGATTGCCAAAATCGCAAAAGAGGGTAGTGAAAAGAGGATATTGACATCATTACTGGCATAGCCTTGTTCTTGGTAGTAATCCAACATCATCGAGATTGCTGGGGAAACAGAAAATGGCGTGATCATCATTAGGGATAAACCTAACAAACTGATTTTCTCTGTCAATTGTTTCATTTAAAATCCTCATTTCTTCTATCTGTGCTCTATTATTATAATAGATTATTGGTTAATAATATAGCATTCAAGATTATTTCTTAATTTACTTGTCATAATCATGCTTCTCTGTTTTTATCAATTAACATTTTTCTTAATTTTTCCTTTGTTTTCAAAATAATGTTAAGTTTTTCTGAAACAATTGCCATTTTCCCTTTCTCTAATGTAAATGTTTTGTAAATTTTTGTCAAAGAGTTTTATTCGCTTTTAGTTTGATTTATAATAGATATAAAGGAGACTCTTATGAACATAGCAATTGTCGATATCGGATCCAACACCATCCGTCTTAATATTTACCATGTAGAAAAAAACGAATATTCTATTCTGTTTACCAAAAAATATACGGCTAGTCTTGCCTCTTATTTTGAGGATGGGCAATTAAGTGAAGAGGGGATCAAAACCTTGAAAAAGACTTTGAAATCAATTCAAAACGCTACTTCTTTTGTAACTTTAGAGTCAATTCATTATTTTGCGACAGCTTCATTACGAAATATCAGCAATCAAGATGAGATTATTGCTCAAGTGAAAAAGGAAATGGGCATTGCCATTAACCTATTATCCCAAGAAGAAGAGGCTCGTCTTGGCCATATAGGGATTGAGGAAGTATACGGTAAAACTGATGGTTTGTCAATCGACATCGGTGGGGGGTCAACTGAAATCTCTATTTTTGAAGATGAAAAGGTTATTGCTGACTTCAACTTTTCTGAAGGTAGTTTATCTTTATATAAACGTTATGTTGATGAAATTTTACCCACTTTAGATGAGTATAATCGGATAACTGAAAAAGTCAAAAAACTGTTAAAGAAAAAAGAAGATGAAAAGGTTGATAAGGTTGATAAGTTCGATACTTTGATTGGTATAGGTGGTAGTATCCGGGTAGTTGGGAAAGTTATTCAGAAAGTTGAAAACACTGATAGTGCTACTGAGTTTACCGTCGACCAATTAAAGAGTGTTAGTAAGAAATTGCTCAATCATGACAAAAACACACTGATTGCAATCTTTAAAGTTTCCCCAGATCGGATTCATACAATTACCCCTGGGGTCATTGTCCTTTTAGAAGTTTGCAAATGGTTTAAAGTTAAAAAAATTCTAATTTCAAATAAAGGCCTTAGAGAAGGTTACCTAGTTGATTATCTGCAAAAATCAGATCTTCAACTTTCAACAAAGGAGTAAGTTATGGGACTAAAATACATGCAAATCAGAGAAATTGCATGGTTACATTTTAATGAACGTGTCTTATTGGAAGCTGAGGCTAAAGAAGTACCTTTACTAGAAAAATTAAAATTCATCGCCATTTTTACCAGTAATTTAGATGAATTCTTTATGGTTCGTGTAGGTACACTTCATGACTTGATGTTAATGAAGAAAAACAAAATTGACACCAAGTCAGACATGACACCAGCCCAACAAATTGATGCGATTCTAAAAATGATGCCTGATTTATATCAAAAACGGGATCGTATTTATCAGTCCATCTTGAAAGATTTAAAAAAACTATAATATTAGACAATTACAATATACTGAATTAAATGAGGAACAAAGGAAATATACGGATCGTTATTTCAAAAAGAGACTTCATCATTTATTATCACCACAAATTATTGATTTAAGTCATCCGCTTCCTTTTTTAGAAAATAATCGAAATTACGTTTTTACTGAATTAGAACAAGATGGTGTGCCTACTTTTGGATTATTGCCAATCCGCGATGACTTTTCTCCGATTGTATCTTTGCCAGGTCACCAAGTTGATTTTATCTTACTTGAAGAAATCATTATGAGTCATATCGATGATTTGTTTGCTGGTTATACCGTTAAACATAAAAACATCATTTGTGTGACAAGGAACACTGACTTGAGTACAGATTATGAAAATCAGGATATGTTTAGTAACTACGCTGAATTCATGAAATCTATTGTCAAGAAACGGAAACGCTTGAGTACTGTCCGGTTAGAATCGCAAGGCAATTTACCAGAACTCGGAAAAGAATAGCTCTTTAAGAAACTAGGCTTTGATCAAGATCACTATATGGTAAGCCAAACACCTTTGACTATGCAGTTTGTTTTTCCAATGATTGATAATGTACCAACGGCCATCAAAAATGACTTGCTCTACCCACCAATTCACGCTTATAATCCATTTAAATATACTCCGTCAATTATCAACGCTGTCAGAGAAAAAGATTATTTATTATCTTACCCCTATGATGACATTGATGCCTTCATTGCTCTTTTAAAAGAGATTGCCGAAGATCCAACTTGTCAGGCGATTAAGATAACTATTTACCGACTAGCTTCCAATTCGCAAATAGTGGAGCAATTGATTAAAGCAGCTGAAAACGGCATTGAAGTGACTGTCTTAATGGAACTGAAAGCCCGATTTGATGAGGAAAGCAATATTTCCTATTCAAGTATTCTTGAATCTGCGGGTTGTCATGTTATCTATGGCTATGAGGATTACAAAACGCATTCAAAAGTATTTCTTGCAATCTTTAAGAATCCCGATGAGACTTTGAACTTTATTACGCAGATAGGAACAGGTAATTATAACGAGAAAACTTCTCGGATTTATACAGACTTGTCACTCTTAACAGCTAATAAAAATTTTGGTTGGGATGCTAATGACTTCTTCTATCATTTATCACTGGGCAATCTCAATGGTAAATACAAACATTTTCTGCAAGCACCTTCAAGTCTAAAACAACGTTTTTTGGAATTAATTGATGAAGAAATTCTTAAAGGTAAAGCTGGGTATCTCTTCTTTAAATTTAACTCTCTGACTGACAAAGATTTTATTGACAAATTAGTTCAAGCCTCTCAAGCTGGCGTAACTGTTAAGTTAATTATTAGAGGGATTACATGTCTACTACCTGGTGTTGAGGAACTAACTGAACGAATCGAAATTCACAGTATTGTGGGACGTTACTTAGAGCATCCACGAATTTATGTTTTTGGTAAAGATGAAAGCAGAGCTATTTATATTTCTTCAGCTGACTTGATGACTCGAAATATGGAAGAGCGGGTGGAAATTGCTGCTCCCATCCTCGATGAATCTTTGAAAGATCAAATCATGAAGTATTTAGATATGCAGTTCTCTGATGCTATTAAAGGACGGATGGTTGCCACTGATGGTGCTTATCAAAATATCAAGTTAAGCAAAGGTCAAGAAGCCTATTCTGCTCAAGATAAATTTATCGAAATGGCAGAAGAAAACTACTATAAGCAACAAAATCTCCAACTTATTCAGAACCAACCAAGTCCTTCAAAAGAAGGGTTCCTTTCAAGACTATTTAAACTTTTTAAATAGTCTTGATAGACAAAAAAGCCAATTCCTCTCTCACCAGGAATTGGCTTTTTTTATTGTTTTCCAGTTTATTCTTCTCTCTCTTTAAGAATCTTGTTTGGAGCTTACCTAAGTTTATCTTATTTGTCTGATAAAAACAACACTATATGCTAATTTTCTTTGTTTTTCACTTTTAAAAGTTGCTTGTCTGTAAAAAACAAGACATATATACCACTTAAATCATTCCTAAAGGCCCTGAAAACTGTTCAGTCTGAACCACGACTTGTTGGTCAGTTAAATGATATTGTTTCATAAGATAATTTTTGAGGTTTTTATCATTCATTTTAGATTGAACTGAATAAGAAGACAAGTCTTTACTATTAGCTACAATCTTTATTTGTTTTAGTAATATACTATCTTTTTGAAGGTTAATTATCTTTCCTGGATAATTGAAACGGATATAGTAATCATAACCTAAATTCTTAGTCACCCATATTTTTGCCTTAACTGCTGAATACATTCCGTAAAACATCCCAACTATCAAAACAAATGCAATAATTTGTTCAAATTGATCACTCATAAATCTCACACTTTCTTCCTATGTGTTTACTATATATTTTTTATTATTTCGAAATAATGATTTCATTATAGTCCCACCAAATCCCTCTGTCAAGACTTTTACAGTCATTCTGAAAAATTATTTTTTGAGTCAGATTGTGCTCTATTATTTCTCATTTTTCATAGAGTCTTACCAGTTGTCTACTTTTAAAATAGCCTGAAATATGGTATAGTAGAGCCATTGAAAAGATTAAAAGGAGTAACAATGTCTGCACAAGATAAACTTATTAAAGCCAGTCATCTGATTGATATGGATGATATTATTCGTGAAGGGAATCCTACTTTAAGGGCACATGCTGAGGAAGTTTCCTTACCTCTTTCAGACCAAGACCTTATCTTGGGAGAAAAAATGATGCAATTTCTGAAAAATTCACAGGATCCAGTAATGGCTGAAAAACTTGGCCTACGTGGTGGCGTTGGTTTAGCAGCACCGCAATTAGATGTTTCAAAACGTATCATCGCAGTTCTCGTTCCTAATATGGAAGATGCTGAAGGAAATCCTCCAAAAGAAGCATTCAGTATTAAAGAAGTTATGTATAATCCTAAGATTGTTTCTCATTCTGTTCAAGATGCTGCACTTGCTGATGGCGAAGGCTGCTTATCTGTGGACCGTTTGATTGAGGGCTACGTTGTTCGCCATGCTCGTGTGACTGTTGAATACTTTGACAAAGAAGGCGAAAAACATAGAATTAAATTAAAAGGCTACAATGCAATTGTTGTTCAACATGAAATTGACCATATTAATGGGATTATGTTCTATGACCGTATTAACAGTGATACACCCTTTGCGATTAAAGAAGGCATGCTGATTATTGAATAACAATTGCAAAGTTAATTAGACAAAAAGTTCTCAAATTTCAAACTTGAGAACTTTTTTATTATCATTATGCAAGTTGATTCGGTTAAGGTGTCAACTGCTTTCAATTAATTTTAAATGTGGGAGCATCTTTTTGGAGAGGGTTATTTATTGCATCCCATATAATTTTAACTTGAAATTACGCTTCCATTGCTGCTAATAGAGCTTCTGCTTGAGCTATCAAGCTAGCTTTAGTATCTTCAGTTACTTCAAGAACCCCAGTCCCTCAAGCTTCAGGGTTAACTGTGGCTTTAGTGAATACACCGGCAACTGATGTACGGATAAATGGCATCAAATCATTGTAGATTTGGAACATTTGATCATGTCCCCCATTTGCTACTGATGAAACAGTAACAATTTTTCCGCCGATAGCTGAAGGTCCTGTTGGGTCTGAGAGGTCTAAAGCACGTGAAGCCCAGTCAAGTAGGTTTTTTACTGAACCAGGAATAGAAAAGTTATAAACTGGTGAGAAAATCCAAATAGCATCTGCAGCTTGAATAGCTTCACGAACTTTAACTACTGATTCTGGAGCATTTGCTTCTAAATCTTGAGTAAAGACAGGTACTTGAGCCCAGTCAAGAAAAGAAACATTAGCTTTACCAGCTAATACGGTTTCAGCTGTCTCTGCCAATTGGTGGTTGAATGAACCTTTACGTAATGATCCGTCGATAAATAAAATATTTTTCATTTCTTTTTCCCCTTTGAAGATGGTTTTTAATTTAGCAATGATAGACATTATTGTCTCCTAACTTTATCACTAAATAGTGATTATTTATACTATGTAGTAATTATATCATCTTCAGAGATTATGTAAAGAAATATGCTCCTCTTTATTATATTTTTAAATTTTTGTATAAATTATTTCATCAAAGATGCTGGCTTGCTGATGATTGTTTATTCAAATTAATAAAACACTCCTAAATTTAGGAGTGTTTTATGGATTATTCAGAGAGAGCTTCTAGCATTCTATTAGGAATTAGGATTAGCCAATTACTTTGAAACGATCTTCATCGTTCATAAATTCTTTATCCCCAGCAGGTGCTTCAATTGAGCCAAAGTTTAATTGTCCACGAAGTTTCCAGCTAGCTGGCACGTTGTATTTAGCAATAACTGATGCATCAATAACAGGATTGTAATGTTGTAAATTAGCGCCTAAGCCAAGTTCTGAAGAAAGTGCCGTCCAAGCATTAACACTTGTGATTCCTGAAGCTTGTTCTGACCAAACTGGGAAATTATCAGCATAAAGTGCAAATTGTTCTTGTAAACCTTTTACAACATCTTGATCTTCAAAGAATAATGCAGTTCCTTTTGAAGCTCCAAAGCTTGCAAGTTTTTCTTTAGTTCCAGCAATCGCTTCTTCAGGAGCACCTTGTTCTTTCATTGTTGCTTCTAAATCAGTAGCAACTAATTCATTCCAAAATGCTGATGCTTCATCATTCATTAAGATAAGAACGCGAGTAGTTTGGCTGTTGAAAGCTGATGGGGATTGACGAACCGCTTCTTTGATAACTTCAACGATTTTTTCATCTGATACTTCAGTATTACGACCTAAAGCATAAATTGAGCGACGGTTTTTTAATTCTTCTAAAAATGACATTTCTTTTTCTCCTTTGAATATGTTTTTAATTGTATCAACAAAAAGCATTATTGCCTCCTTAATTTATTACTAAATAGCGATAAATTAATACTATGTAGTGATTATATCATCTTCAGAGTAAATGTAAAGGAATATGCTTATAAGTTTTTAAATTTTTTCAATAACTCTATTAACTGCCCTTGCTCATCTTCTGTTAAGACAGAAAATGCCTCTTCAACATAGCCAATATGGCTTGGCAAAGCCTTTTCAATCACTGCTTGCCCGTCTTCAGTTAAGCTAACTAGGAATGACCGCTTATCATTAGGACACGAAATGCGTTCAACCCAGCCCTTTTTCTCCATGTTCTTAATAACAACTGTCATGTTTCCAGATGTTGCCAAAATACTGTTGATTAGTTCGCCAATTTTCATCGTTCCTTTTGCATGTAACAAGTCTAGTACAGCAAATTGAGTTGGCGTTAAATCAAACTCTTTATAAGATTCTGAAACTTTAGCATCAATTGTTCGAAAAGCTTTACGCATCACAACCATTGATTTTACAGCATTATTTTTAAATTCACTCATGGTATCTCCTTTCTCTTCATTTCTATTTTTGTCATTTTACCACTAGATAGTAATAAAGTCAATTACTTGATTAAGTAATTGACTTTATTTATTTTAAAAGAAATCTTCGAAGAGACTTAGCTGGTTATCCTCTGGCATATTTCCAAGGATTCCCATATCATCCATTTTTTCAACTAATGTGGATGAAGCACCGCCTCGTTTACGCAATTCCATTTTAGATAGGAATTCGCCTTCTTGGCGTGCTCGAACGATTTGTTTGGCCACATTTTCCCCCAAACCTTCCATAGCAACGAAAGGCGGAATCAAGGTGTCGCCATCAATTTGAAATTCTATAGCTTCACTGCGGTATAAATCGAGTTTGCCGAATTTATAACCACGCTCAAGCATCTCATTGACAATCTCAAGAGTCGTGAAAAGATCATTTTCAACGTTAGTTACTTCATTGTTCTTGCGTTTAATTTGAATATCTTCCATTCGCGCCTTAACAGCTTTTAAACCGCCACTCATTGTTTTCAATTCAAAAGCTTTGGCTCTAATGGAAAAGTATGCACAGTAATACATTAATGGGTGATGAACTTTGAAATAAGCTACCCGTAAGGCCATTAAAACATAAGCTGCCGCGTGAGCTTTCGGGAACATGTATTTGATTTTTCCACAAGATTCAATATACCAGTCTGGTACATTATTTTTACGCATGGCTTGGATATAAGAATTACGTTCTTCTTCAGAAATTTTCAACCACATCCCTTTCCGCACCCGTTCCATAATGGTAAAGGCCATTTTCGGCTCTAAGCCAGCATGCATAAGGTAAACCATAATGTCATCACGACAACCAATAACGGTTTTTAGGGTTGCAATTCCTTCTTTAATCAAATCTTGGGCATTACCTAACCAAACATCGGTACCATGAGAAAGTCCAGATAACTGCAAGAGTTCGGCAAAGGTTGTTGGTCGTGTTTCATTAACCATACCACGAACAAATGACGTTCCGAATTCGGGAATACCAAGCATACCTGTTGGTGTGCCAATTTGTTCTGGTGTAACGCCAAGTATTTCAGTCCCTGAAAAGAGAGCCATAACTCCAGGGTCATCTGCTTGAATTGTTTTTGCATCGATACCTGATAAATCCTCTAGTTTTTTGATCATGGTCGGATCATCATGACCTAGAATATCTAATTTCAAGACGTTTTCGTCGATATCATGGAAGTTAAAGTGGGTTGTTTGCCAAGAGGCAGAAACATCTTCTGCTGGGAATTGAACTGGCGTAAAGTCATAGACATCCATATAGTTAGGAATAACAACGATACCACCCGGGTGCTGACCAGTTGTTCGTTTAACGCCGGCAGCACCTTTGGCTAGTCGATCAACTTCGGCATCACGATAGAATTTTCCAAAGTCCCGCTCATACCCCTTAACAAAACCATAGGCTGTTTTGTCGGCAACTGTACCTACAGTTCCGGCCCGGAAAGCATATTCTGCACCGAAAATATCCCTGACGTCCAAGTGAGCGCTTGGTTGATCATCCCCAGAGAAGTTCAAATCGATATCGGGAACCTTGTCCCCATCAAAACCTAGGAAAGTTTCAAATGGGATATCTTGTCCATCTTTTTGATATTTAGTCCCGCAGTCTGGACAGTCCTTATCTGGCAAGTCATAACCTGAACCAACTGATCCGTCGGTAATGAATTCTGATCGTTGACACTTAGGACAAACGTAATGAGGTGGCATTGGGTTAACTTCAGTAATCCCAATCATGGTCGCAACGAAACTAGAACCAACTGATCCCCGTGAACCTACTAAGTAGCCACGCTCATTAGATCTGTTAACTAACATCTGTGACGCAAGATAAATCACCGCGAAGCCATTCCCCAAAATCGACGTCAATTCTTTTTCAATCCGTAAGTCAATGATATCTGGTAAAGGATTGCCATAAATTTCGAAGGCTTTTTGGTAAGTTAATTCGGCCACTGTTTCTTCTGCTTTTTCAATGAATGGTGTGTAAAGATCACCCTTTACAACTTCGACTTCTTCAATTCGGTCAGCAAAATCTTGAGTATTTTGAACGACAACTTGATAAGCTAAGTCTTCGCCAAGGAAGGCCATTTCATCAAGCATTTCATTTGTTGTTCTAAAATGAGCTTGAGGTAGTGGAGCAGGCTGAGCTCCTTCCCCACGTCCAATGGTTCTATTAATAATAGCCCCTTGTCCTAAACTGCGGACAATAATCTCTCGATAGATTTCATCCTCTGGCTCGATGTAATGAACATTCCCCGTAACTAGTACCGGTTTATTGAGACGAGCTCCCACTTCTATCAAATCTCTGATTATTTGATGAATACCTTCTTGATCTTTAATTAATTCACGCGCAATTAAAGGTTGGTAAATAGCAGGGGGCATGATTTCAATAAAGTCATAATATTTGCCGACTTCAACAGCTGCATCAACACCTTTATTTAAGACAGTGTCAAAAACCTCGCCCTCTGAGCAAGCCGAACCAAGTAGTAAGCCCTCTCTGTATTGGTCGAGAATTGTTCGAGGTATTCTTGGTACGCCTTCAAAATAAACGACATTTGACAGGGAAACCAGTTTGAACATGTTCTTTAATCCAACTTGGTTTTGAACATAGATTGTGGCATGTTTAACACGGGCCTTCTTATAAGAATCTTCCGCCACCAATTTTGTGTTTAAATCTAAAAGATTTGTCACATTATGCTTTTCTCTGGCATCTTTTAAGAAAATAAAGAGGAGACGACCGGTAGCCTCGGCATCATAATTGGCCATATGATGGTGATCAAGAGCTACTTGAAATCGTTTGGTTAAAGGACCAAGACCATGACGCTTATATTCTGGGTAAAGATTACGCGCAAACTCTAATGTATCAATGACAGGCTGGGTAATCTTTGGCAAATTCTCTCTAGCATAATTAGCATTCATAAAGCCTACGTCAAAGCTGGCATTATGGGCCACTAAAACGGTATCTTTACAAAAAGCTTGGAATTCTTCCAATACTTGATGCAATGGCTTAGCACCAACTAAATGATTATCTGTGATTCCTGTTAGTTCGGTTGTAAATGCTGACAAAGGGTGCCCTGGATCAATAAATTCATCAAATTGTTCCAAGATATTGCCTTTGTACATTTTTGAAGCAGCAATCTGAATCAAATCGTTATTCATAGCAGATAAACCAGTTGTTTCCACGTCAAAAACAACATAAGTACTTTCATGCAAATCCAAGTCTACTGGATCATATGAAATGGGAACCTTATCTTCCACAATATTAGCTTCAAGACCAAAGATTGCTTTAATTCCTGCTTTACGAGCACGGTGATAGCCATGTGGGAAACTTTGTACATTTCCATGGTCCGTGATAGCAACCGCCTTATGCCCCCATTTAGCTGCAGTATCAATCAGTGATTCAACAGTTGGTAAAGCATCCATGGTTGACATATTGGTATGAGCATGAAACTCGACCCGTTTCTTATCTGCTGGCATTAAATCCTTGCGTTCATGATGGACAATCTCCTTAACCTGTTGAACATTCATAGTTAAACTTTTGGTAAATTGATTATTCTCTACATTCCCTTGGACTCTCAGCCACGAACCTTTGGCAATCATGTCAAATTTACGCAGTTCGTCATCATCTTTTGCCCATTTTTGCATGGCAAAGCTTGACGTATAATCAGTCATCTTGAAGTTGATGATATGACGACCAGTTCGCGTTGTTTTGCGTTCCACATCAAATACCATTCCCTCAAAGACAATCCGATTTTCCTCAGTCTCCACTTCAATCATCGGTGTAATAGGAGCCTTGTCAAATCCAGCTTGGCGTTGCGCAACCCGTTCTTTAAAGTCATAAGATGGTTTGCTTGCCTGTTCCTCAGGGGCAGGTTGCATCGCTTCAAGTGATTTTTGTGCTTCAAGATTTTCTTGAACAGCCTTTTCCAAAATTGCCTGGCGACTGTTATCAAAACTTTCTTGAAGTGTTTGGGTCATTTCTGAATCAGAGACCATGATAATCTCTAATTCCCCAAAACCAAAATCCTTAAATTGTTTGACCAAATTTGGAATGTGATTTTGTCTAAAGTGATCATTGTTAACAAAGTCAGGGGTCAAAATTTGGACTTGACCATCCTGAAAAGCAACCTTTAATTTGGCAAAAGAAGACTTAAAACTAGCTCCATTACAAGGCTCATGTTCAAAGGCTTCTTTATAATAAGCTTGTAAAAGTTGATCCGAAAATTCTGGATTTTCAACAGCAATATCAAACTTTATCTTGATTTCCGCAACTTCAAAGGTATACTTCAATCGATAGGCCAGTTCTTGATAGATTTCAATGGGCAATAGCTCCGCAAAGGAAAAATGAAACTCCCAGAGTCGTGACACAGAATGAACTTTAACTTCAATGATGTCCCCAGACGAAAAAGCACTTGAATTTCTCATTTCAAGCGGCATTTGGATCTGTTCCATTAGTTTTACGAATAAATCTGACATAGTTTTCTCCTGAATATCTTAGCCTATATTTTACCATAAATAGCAAGACATTTCGACCCTGACAATTAGGAAAAGAAAAAAGACTTGTTCCATAAGGGAAACAAGTCTTTCAATTATTTCACGATAACATCCTTAACTTCTGGTTGCCCCATTAAAGGAACATCCTTAACAATTTCTTCTTTTGATTCAACTATCTCTTGTGGACTTGGTTCTGGATCAAGTTTTTTGGTAAAACTATTAAGTCCTTTATCAACTAATACATCATCATAAAAGGCCGCATTTGTAGCCATGACATATGGAATTAAGAAGAAATAACCAATCCCAGCACTAAGTGAAGCTAAGATAGCCCAGCCAATGAAGCTCAGTTGCAGAACAAAATAACGCCACTTATGACCATCCATTAATTCACGGCTACGGGTAATTGATTCCAGTGGTTTGCCGTCTAAACCTGATACCAAGCGATCAACCATTACATATGGGGCTTGTGAATAAGCAAGTCCTTTGATGATTCCAGGAATAACCAACAATAATCTCCATAAAAAGGTAAAGACCGCAATTAAAATATTTAATATTAAAAAATTAGTATAGTGCTTTGGTGTAAAGCCAAAAAGAACTGTCTTTTTACTATCTTGTTTTTGATTGCGAATTAAATCCATCGATCCTTTTGTGATGCCACTATATAAACCAACAATAACCAAAGAAAATATAACCAGGATAAGAAATGCTAAGACTGTCCCTGTAGTTGTCAATGTTGTATTACCATTCATATCAGTTGAGCCATAATTTAGCATTACTGCTATATAGGCCACCATATAAATGACGGTTACAATTGCTGTTGGTAAAGATAGTGTCAGCAATGCCCACTTCCAATTGCCCTTTAGGGAATCTTTTGCTTGACGTTTTAACTCTGATCTACTTTTCATAGGTGGAACCCCTTTCCCTCTTTTTTAGTATACCATGAAAGCAAGTTGAAAAAAATTAAAAACCTCATATCCACTTCTTATAATTGAAAAATTCGAAAAAACAAAAAGACCAGACGGACTGGTCTCTTCTTAATTCTCTTTTGTCAAAATTTCTAATGTTTCAGTTAAGTTTTCAGCATTGACTTCAATGCTGGCACCACTTGATTTAATCTTAATTTCAACAATACCTTCTGATGCTTTTTTACCAACTGTGACACGGATTGGCAAACCAATCAAATCACTGTCAGAGAATTTAGAACCAACACGTTCATTACGGTCATCCGTTAAGACTTCATAACCTTTAGCCACTAAGTCAGTTTCAATACGATTTGTTAATTCCTGTGCTTCTTGATCTTTGGTATTAACAGTAATCAAATGAACATCGAATGGTGCCAACTCTTTAGGGAAGTTAATTCCCCAGGCAAAACGATAGTCGCCTTTAGGCGTCTTACTAACGAACAGGCGCGCATGCTGCTCAATGACAGCTGATAAAATACGGCTCACTCCGATTCCATAACAACCCATAACAATTGGTACAGCTCGGCCATTCTCATCAAGTATGGTTGCTCCCAAGCTATCTGAATAGCGTGTGCCTAATTTGAAGATGTGACCAATTTCGATACCGCGGGCAAATTGAAGAACCCCATGTCCATCAGGAGAAATTTCACCTTCTTTAACTTCACGAATATCAACATACTCTGCTTGGAAATCACGTTCAGGATTGATACCAGTCAAATGGTAGCCATCTTTGTTTGCGCCGGCAACAGCGTTAGCAAGATTGGTCACCTTCCGATCAGCCACAATGCGAACAGTTTGAGGAAGGTTAACTGGTCCAAGTGAGCCAAAGTGAGCACCAAAGACAGCGAAAGCTTCTTCTTCAGTTGCTACTTCAAGAAAATCTGCTCCAAGATAGTTTTTCAATTTGACATCATTTACTTGGTCATTACCAACTAACAAAGCAATGACAGGCTCTTGGTCTGCCATAAAGAGAAGTGTTTTGATGGTTGCTGTTTCATCAATTGATAGAAATGCTGCAACCTCATCAATTGTTTTGCAATTTGGAGTTTCCACTTCAGCCAGTTCATTTTGTGCTTCAACTTTTTGAGATGGTTTATACTCATCACTGGCCATTTCAAGGTTGGCAGCGTAGCTTGATTCACTTGAGTAAGCAATCGTGTCCTCCCCAGAGATCATCCAAGCTTTTAGTTCTGCCTTAATAGCGTCCAAGACATCTTCAGGAATCTCATCTACCGATGGAATTGATTTATCAAGAACTAACCAACGATCAAGATCCGTACGTTCAGGCGTAATTGCCATGAATTCTTGAGAATCTTTCCCACCCATCGCTCCGCCATCACCAATAATACCTTTGAAATCAAGACCAGCTCTAGTAAAAATAGCTTCATAGGCACGACGGTAGTCTTCATAGGCAATATCAAGATCTTCATAATCAGGATGGAAGCTATAACCATCTTTCATGATGAATTCACGAGTGCGAAGCAGTCCATTACGTGGCCGTTTTTCATCACGGTACTTAGACTGAATTTGATAAAGGTTTAAAGGTAATTGTTTGTAAGATTTAACAGCATCACGAACTAATGTTGTAAACGTTTCTTCATGAGTTGGACCTAAGATAAAATCAGATTGGTCACGATTTTTCAATTTATAAAGGTCATCACCATAAGTTTCATAACGACCAGATTCACGCCATAAATCAGCTGTTAGTAAAGCCGGAGACAACATTTCAACTGCCCCAATTTTGTCAAATTCTTGACGCATAATGGTCTTGAATTTTTCAATTGTACGGTTAGCAAGTGGTAAATAAGCATAGATACCAGCCGAGACTTGTCTGACATAACCAGCACGAACCATCAAGGCGTGGCTGATAACTTGAGCATCACTTGGCATTTCGCGAAGTGTTGGAATAAGCATTTTAGATTGTTTCATTGTATTTCATTTCTCCTAGTTTATTAGAAAAAAGCACGCATAATATCGTTCCAAGTTACTGCAATCATCAATAAGACCATAATTGCAACACCTGCAAGCGTAATATAAGATTCAGTTTCTTGTTTCAGTGGTTTCCGACGAATAGCTTCAATTAAGTTGATGAAAATTTTACCACCGTCAAGTGCTGGAATCGGGATTAAATTAAAGATTCCAAGGTTGATTGATAGCATAGCCATCAAAGATAACACTGACTCAATGCCACTATTAGCAGCCTGATTAGACATTTGGTACATGGCCACGGGCCCACCTAATTTATCAAGACTAAAACCTGTGATTAAATTTTTCAGTGCTGTAATAATTAACAAAGCTCCGCGAACAGACATTTCAAAGCCGCCAACAATTTTATCTTTGAGACTTGTTTTTATCTTGGTCTGAACACCAATGATATATTGTTTGCCATTCTTTTTGGGTTTTAAGTTAACTATTTTTTTCTTGCCATGCGACAGCGTTGTCACTTGCAAGCTTTGGTTGTCTGCTAATTTTTGGGTTGACTGTTGAACAGCTTGTGTTAAATCTTCCCAATTTTTAACAGGGTACTGATTGATTTTGATAATTTGATCATCAGATTTAATCCCAGCTTTGGCAGCAGGGCCATTGTCCACAACACGGATCTGATTTGAATTATAGTCAGGAACACCGCCTTGAACGAAGGCTAAGACGATGAAGACGACCAAGCCAAGTATGAAGTTGTTCATCGGGCCAGCAAAGTTCGTGATCAATCTTCCCCAGATGCTAGCATTTTGATACTGAACATCTTTGGGGGCGATGCGAATTTCTGTGCCGTCTTCTTCAACAATTGTTGCGTCATGATCAACCGCATAAGTTTTGCGTTCATCAATCACCAATCCTGTGATTTCAAGCCTATCTTCTAAGTCATAAGCGGTCACATTCATAGGCAAACTTGTTGGATCAATCTTATTTTGAGATAAGTTAATTCGTTTAACCAGCCCTTGTTCATTCAAGGTCAAAGTGACCGGTGTTCCAGTTTTTATTTCAGTTGTGTCATCACCCCAGCCGGCCATGCGAACATAACCACCTAAAGGTAAAATACGAATAGTGTAAAGGGTTCCTTCTTTGTCAACTTGTGAAAAGATTTTCGGACCCATCCCTATTGCAAACTCACGAACTAAAATACCAGACTTCTTTGCAAAATAGAAATGTCCAAATTCATGGACAATGACTAATATTCCAAAGATGATAATAAAGGTAAATAAACCTAACATAACATTCCTTTCAGTCTATTTATTGGTTTTAGAATAAACCAAATAAATGCATAATTGGAAAAACAAAAATCATCGAATCAAAGCGATCTAAAATACCACCGTGTCCTGGAATTAGTTTCCCTGAATCTTTAACACCAAAATGACGTTTAATAGAGCTTTCCACTAAATCTCCAAATTGGGCAAAGACTGAGAAACATGCCACAAAAATCAACATTAAGAAGAAATTAAATGGTGCATAGACTGCTTTATCAACCAACATAAAAATTAAGGCTACGACAACTGCAGATAAGATACCGCCTAAACTACCTTCAATTGTTTTATTAGGTGAGACTTTTGGCAATAATTTACGTTTTCCATACTGGCGACCAATCAAATAAGCACCAATGTCTGTTGCCCAAACAATAAAGAGAGCTAACAAGACTTTATCTATTCCAGCCATTCTTGCATGAACAAGGTTTTGGAAGCCAATCCCGACATATAGACTAGCTGCAATCGGAAAAGCTGCGTCATCAAATGAATAACGTTCACTGTTAATAACAGTTCCAGCTAAAATTAAGAAGACAAACAAGCCATAACATGCAAAACTGGCGTCTATTGGTAAGAAAGTTAAGTATGAATCCATGGGAATTGTCAACACGAATGCAGCCATCATTGCGAGAGCTCCTTCAAATGAAAAAATTTCCAACCGTTTCATCTTGAACATTTCAGAGACTGCAATCATGGCTAAGCCTCCGACAAATAGTTGGAAGGGCAAGCTTCCAAACACTAAAAAGGGTAAAAAGATGACAGCCGCAATCAAGCCCCATATAACGCGTTCTTTCATAAAAACAATTTCTCCTACTAAACCCCACCAAATCGACGTTGACGGCGGTTATACTCTTCTAAAGCTTCAATCAGCTGTTCCTGTTTAAAATCAGGCCAGAGGACTGGTGTAAAATAAAATTCACTATAAGCTGACTGCCAAGGTAAAAAGTTGCTAAGACGCAACTCACCACTAGTCCTAATAATATAATCCGGATCTCGATAGAGATATGGAAGGTGATCAGTCATTAAATAATTGGCAATCAAGTCCTCAGTAATATCACCTGGGTTCAAATTAGCATCTAAAACATCTTGAGCAATATTGCGAACAGCCAAAGTAATTTCAGCACGACCTCCATAATTCAAGGCAAAATTCAGTATTAAGCCTGAATTACGTCGTGTTCTCTCAATAGCATTATTTAAAGCAGTTAATGTTGCTTCTGGTAAACGATGTGTTTCACCAATCATTTGAATACGAACATTATTTTTATTTAATTCAGGAACATATTTGTCAAAGAATTCAACAGGTAAGTTCATAATAAAATTAACTTCGTCTTCAGGGCGAGACCAATTCTCAGTCGAGAAAGCATAAACAGTGAGAACTTTTATACCCAAATCAGAAGCGGCGATTGTTACTTCTTGAAGTGCATCCATTCCTGCTTTATGACCAAAAACGCGTGGTTTTAGGCGTTTCTTTGCCCAACGGCCATTGCCGTCCATGATAATTCCAATATGTTTTGGAATTTTATTTAATTTTGTATTTTTTGATTTTACTTTTAGTCCAAACATGTCTTTTCCTTATTTTAAGCGTACTTACATAATATTTTACCATAATAACCACTATTTTACTTACCTTTTATAGTCGATTTATGTAAAAAATGAGCCCCTATAGCTAAATGGTAAACAAATAGCTACAAGAACTCATTTTGGATCAATATTATATAAATAAAAATAATATTATTTTGTTTCACTAATTGCTGATTCTTCTTGCACAGCTAGGTCAGTATCTTCCACAACTGGAAGACTTGCTTCTTCAGTTGCTACAGCTTCTTCTTCAGTGCTTGCAACTGTTTCAGTTACAGCATCACCTTTTGAGATAACGCGTTTGATCGCTGATAGCTCAAATGGTAGAAAGACACCATCAACATCTAAAATAACCCGGTTAGCCTCTTTATCAACATCATCGACAAATGCATACATACCACCGATGGTAACAATTTGATCACCTTTAGCAATTGCATTTAATTGGTTTTGGCGTTCGCTAGCTTGTTTTTTTTGTTGACGTTGCATAACAAAGATTAAACCAATCATTACTGCAAACATTAATATTGTTGAAAGTCCCATAATTTCTCCTTAAGTCTATATAAAAGTCATGATTAACTATATCAAAATTGCTATCAGATAGCAAGTTTGTCTATGCATCAATAAAAGTAGCAATTGCTTCTTCACTCAATGATGAATCACATATCCGACGAATTGTTCCTTGATCAGTAACCACTAAGGCTGGAACGGTTGGAATATTATGTAACTCTCTAAAGCGAGAAAGTAAGGCCATATCATCGATGTTATCACTAGCAATATAATAAACTGTTAAATCATATTCTTGACTGATTTGCGCCAACTTTGGTGCAAATCGTCGACAAAAACCACAAGTTTCACGCCCTAAAAAAGCAATAACCTTGTCTTCATTTTCTATTTTAGTAATCAACTCTCGAATGGAAATTTCAGTGAAATGATTTAAAGCATCCTCAAAATTCATAATTAACTCTTCTCTTTTAAATTTATATTGCTATTTTATGCAAAAAGTAATTATTTTTCAAGAAGAGAGACTAAAAAGACTAAAATTAGTCTTTTTAGCTTTATTTTTCGTAACCATTAGGATGGCTTGATTGCCATGTCCAGGCAGTTGCGATGATTTTTTCGATATCATCAAATTCTGGTTTCCAACCAAGAATCTCACGCGCTTTACTTGAGTCAGCAATCAAGCTATCCGGATCACCATGTCTACGTGGACCAATTTCAGATGGGATTGATTCTCCGGTTACTTTTCGTGCCACTTCTACAATTTGCAAATTCGAGAAGCCTGTAGAGGAACCTAAGTTAAAGGCAGTTGATTCATTACCTTCTTTTAAATACTTAACAGCAAGGCTATGCGCTTGCGCCAAATCAAAAGGATGAACATAATCACGGACATTTGTCCCATCTGCAGTCGCATAGTCATCTCCGAAGATTGTAATCTTGTCGCGACTTCCTTGTGCAACTTGCAAAACGATAGGAACCAAGTGCGTTTCTGGATTGTGGTCTTCACCTATGCTACCATCTGGTTTATCACCAGCAACATTAAAGTAACGAAGAGCCACAAATTTGATGCCATAAGCTTGATCACACCAAGCCATGATTTTTTCCATCATCAACTTGCTTTCGCCATAAGGATTAATTGGCTTTTGTGCTGTACTTTCTTTGATTGGCATTTCTTCAGGAATCCCATAAGTGGCTGCTGTTGATGAGAAGACAATGTTATTCACGCCACATTCGTTCATCACTTCCAACAATTTAACCATTCCTACAGTGTTATTATCGAAGTATTTAAGGGGGTTCTCCATTGATTCACCGACTAATGAATAAGCCGCGAAATGAATTACTGCATCTACTTGTGGATTTTCAGAAAAAACTTGACGCATAAAAGCCTGGTCGGCTAAATCACCTTCATAAAACTTAGCATCTTTATGTACTGCTTGACGATGCCCTGTAACCAAATTATCAACGACTACAACTTCTTCATGCTCCACTTCAATTAAACGATCAACCATATGTGATCCTATGTAACCAGCACCACCGAGTACTAAAATTGCCATTATTATTCTCCTTTTAAGCCCAAGTTTGAGATAAAGCGAGCAAAACCGACCTTACCTTCAGCTGTGTTCTTATAAACCCCAGCATCTTCTAAAACTTTGACGAAAACTTGTCCCACTTGTTCTTGAACATAATCATGCACACTAGCTCGGTCAAATGCACCAGCTACTTTGATCTGATCAGCCCATTCCTTGTGATAGTCTGCTATGCTATTATACTCATCTTGAAGATATTTTTCAACTTCCAAAAGTTCATCTTTTAACCTTGGCGGAAGAATCGCTAAGCCCATTACCTCAATTAGTCCGATGTTTTCTTTTTTAATGTGATGTAAGCCTTTATGGGGATGATAGACTCCGTCAGGAAATTGATCTGTCGTGTGATTATCACGTAGAACAAGGTCTAATTCAAAAAGTTGGCCGTGCTTGCGCGCAATCGGTGTTACCGTATGATGTCGTGTTTCTCCTGTATATGCAAGGATGTCCAGTTCCGCGTCACTATAATCACGCCAAGTGAGTCGAATTTTTTCTGCCAGTTGACTCATTCTCTCAGCATTTTTTCCTCTTAAACGGATCACAGACATTGGCCATTTAACAGTGGCTGTTTCAATATCCTCAAAACCTTCAATTGTGAAGACTTGGTCCAATTCTGCCAAAGCCATCGGAAAATCATGACGCCCTCCTTGGTAATGGTTATGCGTTAAAATTGAGCCTCCAACTATTGGCAAGTCGGAATTTGAGCCTGCTATGTAGCCTGGGAACTGATCAACAATGCCTAATAATTGGTCAAATGTTTTTTGACTAATCACCATTGGAAGATGTTGAGTATCTAAGAAAATGCAATGTTCATTGAAGTAGGCATAAGGCGAATATTGGAAGCCCCATTTTTCACCATCTAAATCCATCCGGATAATTCGGTGATTAGCACGCGCAGGATGATCAATTCTCCCCTGATAACCTTCATTCTCCATGCACAACTGACACATTGGATAAGTTGAACTTTTAACTAATTTTGCTGCCGCAATAGCTTTGGGGTCTTTTTCAGGTTTAGATAAATTAATGGTAATTTCCATATCCCCATATTCAGACGCCGTTTTAAAAGCAATATTTTTGGCAATAGCTGACACTTTTATATAATTATTAGCCTTGCTTAAAGCATAGAAATCAGAGATAGCCTTATCAGGAGATTTTTGATAAGTATCCCAAAATTGCTTGTTCAAATGACTTGGGGTTGGAGTAATGAAGTTCATTAATTCCGCACCCAAACAGTCTTTTTCTTCTAGTAAAGCTCCAACTTTTCCATTAGCTACTGCCAAGTCAACTAATTGATCTTTCAGTGCAATAAGCTCTGTTTGATTGCATTCTTGATCACTACCTTCCTCTCCAACAAGTGTCAAAACTCTGTTGTACAAGTAGATGTAGTCTTCTTCTTGGTAATCGGATGCAGCAATAACTGCATTAACAAATTGTTCAATTAGTTTCATTTCTATCACTTTCTTTAAAGTACGTGTGAGCCTTGGGCAATTTCTGCAATATAAAAAGCTGGAGCATAACCAATGACCTCAGTATAGTGTTTGCCGACTACTTCTTTAAAGGCTTCAACTTTATCTTTGGCAACTATTGCAATTGCACAGCCACCAAAACCTGCACCAGTCATGCGAGCTCCAAGGACACCTTCTTGCTCCCAAGCTGTGTGAACTAATGTATCCAATTCAATACCTGTAACTTCATAATCATGTTCCAAAGAAACATGAGAAGCATTCACTATACGTCCAAAGTCTTCTAGGCGCCCTTCTTCCAAAGCTTTACGAGCATTTAAGGTACGTTGATTTTCTAATACAGCATGACGTGCCCGTTTGATACGGTTGCCATCTTTAATGAGGTAAGCAAATTGATCAAAGGTATTCGCATCTAATTCACCTAATGTTTTTATGTTTAATTTATCATTCAATTCTTCTACAGCTTTTTCACATTCTGCACGACGTTCATTGTATTTAGAATCAGCTAACTCACGTCGTTTATTAGTGTTCATGATGACAATAACATGGTTGCCCAAGTCTAATGGAACTAAATCATATTCTAGGGTATTTGTGTCCAAATAGATTGCACGCTTATCAGCGCCCATCCCGATTGCAAATTGATCCATAATTCCTGAATTCACACCAATGAATTGATTCTCTGTTAGTTTACCAATTTTTACTAGGTCTAACCGTTCTAATTTAAGATCAAATAATTTTTCACAGACAATTCCAACCAACAGTTCTAAAGAAGCTGATGATGACAAGCCTGAGCCATTAGGAATATTACCAAAGACATATAAATCAAAACCAGAATCAATAACATGTCCAGCCTCTTGCAAGAATTTAATTACGCCTTTAGCATAGTTAGTCCAGTTATCTTCTTTTTCAAAGACAAGATTGTCTAAGTCAACTTCAATCATTCCAACTTCTTCAAAGTTACCTGAGTAAAAACGCAATTTTTTATCTTCTCTTTTTCGAGCTGCACCATAAGTCCCTAAAGTAATCGCCGCTGGGAAAACATGACCACCATTATAATCAGTGTGTTCACCAATTAGATTAATACGTCCAGGTGAAAAAAACAAATCATTGCTTTCTTCTCCAAATACCTTTTTAAAAGCTTCTTGTAGTTCTAAATTAGTCATTTCTTTGCTCCTTTTATTCTATTACCTTTATTCTAAGAAATCATTGAGAGATAGTCAAATGTTTTACTAAAATTTTACTAAATATATAGCACATTGGTTTTATCTATGTTATAATAACCATAAACTTCTAGAAAGGAGCCTTATGGCAACATTAAAAGATATTGCAAAACTCGCAAATGTATCACAAGCTACTGTATCACGTGTTTTGAATAATGACCAATCCTTATCAGTTGGGGAGGCTACTCGCCACCGGATTTTAACAGCTGCTGATCAACTTGGTTATTCTAAACATCAAAAGATAACCAATGCTCCTAAAATTAAACAACGGATTGCTATTTATCAATGGTATAGTCAACAAGAGGAATTAAATGATTTATATTATTACTCTATTCGAATCGGTATTGAAAAAAGAGCTCAAGAGCTGGGTTATGATGTGGTTCGCTTCTTCAATAATGACACATTAGTAATAGACGAATTTGTAGTTGGGATTATTGCAATTGGTAAATTTTCAAAAAAACAGATTAAAAGTTTAGAACGAAAAAGTAATGTCTTAGTTTTTGTCGATTCTGATACGCTACCACATGGACACCACTGTGTAACAACTGATTTTGACCATTCTGTTCAAGAGGTGATTGATCATTTCTTACAATATGAGTTAACTAAAATTGGGATGATTGCCGGTGAAGAACGGACTAGCGATCAAAGTGAATTACTGATTGACCAACGCTTTAGAACTTTTAAAAATTATGCTTACGAAAATGGAATTTATAATTCTGATTTTATCTTTGTTGGACCATTTTCTGCTCAATCAGGCTACAATTTGATGAAAGATGCCATTCAAACTTTGGGAGACAAGTTGCCACAAGCTTTCTTTGTAGCCAATGACACCTTAGCTGTTGGAGCCATGAAGGCTCTTCAGGAAGCACAAATTTCAGTTCCTAGTCGTGTCAGCCTTATTTGTTTTAATGACACGGCGATTACTAAACAAGTTTTCCCAGCCTTAAGTTCAATCACAGTCTATACCGAAGAAATGGGTATTACAGCCGTCGATATTTTAAATAAGCAATTGATCAAGCCTGGAAATAGCGTGACTATGACTCGCCTAGGCACAAAACTAACGCTACGAGAATCTAGTATTTAAGATAAATGCGGAGGAAAAAATGACACAATTTGACCAAATGCACAGTGGTGAATTATACTTACCGACTGAACCTGATATTTAAAATGAGCAACTCAATTGTCAAGTTTTACTCTATGATTTCAATCATACACGCCCAAGTCAAAGGAAAAAAAGAGAAGAACTTCTAAAATAATGTTTAATGAATTGGGAGAAAATGTTTATATCGAACCTCCACTTAATGCAAACTGGGGCGGTCACTTTTATAAAATCGGCAATAATGTCTACATTAATTACAATTTAACAATGGTTGATGATACAAGAATCACTATTGGTTCTCATACCATGATTGGACCAAATGTAACCTTGATTGCCGGAATACATCCACTAGAAACTCAACTTCGTAAAGAGGGATATCAATATAACCTGCCTGTCTCTATAGGCGAAAATTCTTGGCTAGGAGCAAATGTGACCGTTTTGCCGGGTGTAACCATTGGCAACAATGTAGTTGTGGGCGCAAATAGTTTGGTAACAAAAGATATACCTGATAATACACTGGTCATGGGGTCACCAGCCAAAATTGTAACAAATTTAGATTAAAAAAGAGAACCGTTGGTTCTCTTTTTTGATTTTTCTACTTAGTTCTCATGATACTTTAAACAAAATGCATCCCATGCTTGTAAGTGTGAGCATGCTTTTACTTGGTCACAATCTGTATTGGAGATAATGACTTGGTGATTTCCTTCAGGTAATTTGAATGCTTGTTCTTGGTCAGACAGATTGACTACGACGAGATACTTATCTTGACCTAATTGGCGTTGGTAAGCGAAGACATTGTCGACGGATTCTAACAGTTGGAAGTCTGCTTCGACCAACCAGTCTTCTGTTTTGCGTAAGCTAATGAGATTTTGATAGGTGTAGAAGAGTGAATCTTTATCAGCCAAGGCTGCTTCTACATTAATCTCTTGGTAATTTGGATTTACTGGTAACCAAGTTTTTCCTGCTTCTGAAAAACCAGCCTTGGCTGAAGTATCCCATTGCATAGGGGTCCTTGCATTGTCACGGCCAATCCGTCGGATACTTTCCATGATATCCTCCATCGCTTTGCCATTTTCCAAAGCCTCATGGGCATAGTTGACGGATTCAATATCATCAACTTGGCTCAAATCTTGGAATGGATAATTGGTCATGCCAATTTCTTCTCCTTGATAGATATAAGGTGTTCCTCGCATTAAATGGAGAAGGATAGCGAAGGCTTTTCCTGACTTAACACGGTTTTGTCCCGTATCTCCCCAAATAGAAAGGATACGTGGCAAGTCATGGTTGTTCCAAAAAAGTGAATTCCAGCCCTCACCAAGTTTTAGTTCTGTTTGCCACTTGGTAAAAATTTTCTTCAAAGCAAAAACATCGAGGCTCTCAGTAAATTCCCATTTTGGTTGATTGTCTTGATGTTGTAAGCCAATGTGTTCAAATTGGAATACCATGGAAAGCTCATTATTTTCAGGGCGTGAATACTGTTTAGCTATTTCTGGTGTTGCCCCCCAAGTTTCACCAACTGTCAGTAAATCATGATTACCAAAGCTAGATTGATTCATTTCTTTTAAATAGCTGTGCAGTTTGGGTCCATTGCCTGTGATTTCTTGATCAGGTAGTTTACCAATCAGGTCAATCACGTCCATGCGGAAACCACCAATTCCTTTATCAATCCAATAGTTCATCATGTCATAAATTTTTTGACGAAGCTCTTGGTTTTCCCAGTTCAGATCTGGCTGTTTCTTGCTGAATAAATGTAAATAGTATTGACCTGATGCTTGATCTAATTCCCAAGCTGACCCTGAGAAAGTCGATGTCAATGCATTTGGCTGATCACGCCAAATATAATAATCACGCTCTGGACTATCTGGATTTTCCTTAGCTTCAACGAACCAAGCGTGCTCATCAGAGGTATGGTTAACCACCAAATCCATGATAATTCTGATATCACGCTTGTTTGCTTCTGCAATTAAATTATCCATGTCAGCCATGTTCCCAAAGATAGCTGCAATAGCTTGATAATCCGCAATATCATAACCATTATCATCCATCGGCGACTGATAAACAGGTGATAGCCAGAGGGCAGTGATGCCTAGTTTTTGCAAATAGTCTAGTTTACTTGTGATACCTCTTAAATCACCAATCCCATCAGCATTACTATCTTTAAATGATTTAGGATAAACTTGATAGATTGTCGCCTTATGCCACCATTTTTGTATCATAATCCATATACTTTCTAATAATTTATTGAAACAAAAACCCCAAAATTATATTTTCGAGGTCTCTGTTTTATTCTAGGAGGAATAGCAAATTAACGAATTGCTTGTTCTGTTTCCAAGTCAAAGAAATGACCTTTTGATACATTAAATGTTAAGTCAACAACTTCCCCTGGGTTGTGGAAATCACGCGCATCTACGCGAGAAGCAAATTCAGTAGTACCTTGTTTCACATAAAGCATTGTTTCTGAACCAAGTAATTCTGACACTAAAACTTCAGCTTTAACACTTGCACTTGGGAAAGTATCCTGAACAAGTTTATTAGCAGAAATATCTTCTGGACGAATACCAAAGATGATTTTTTTACCTTTGTAACCAGCTGCATTAAGAACTTTTTCTTGTCCTTCAGGAATAGCAATATCTAAACCTTGGTCACTAGTTAAACGACCATTATCAACTGTTACTTCAAAGAAGTTCATGGATGGGCTTCCAATAAAGCCGGCAACAAATTTATTGGCTGGTAAGTTATACAATTCTTGAGGTGAACCAACTTGTTCAATTTTACCAATTGTTCCATTACCTTCTGGATTTTTAGTAGCACTCATGATAACAATACGGTCGGCCAATGTCATCGCTTCTGTTTGGTCATGGGTTACATAAATTGTAGTTGATCCGATACGGCGGTGAATTTTTGCAATTTCAGCACGCATTGAGACACGTAACTTGGCATCCAAGTTTGATAGCGGCTCATCCATCAAGAACACTTTTGGATCACGGACAATGGCACGTCCCATAGCAACACGTTGACGTTGTCCACCTGACAAGTCAGCTGGTTTACGATCTAAGAATTCAGTCAAACCAAGGATAGTTGCTGCTTCTTTAACACGTTTATCAATGTCATCTTTTTTATATTTACGTAGTTTAAGACCAAATGCCATGTTATCATATACAGTCATATGTGGATAAAGGGCATAGTTTTGGAAAACCATGGCAATATCACGGTCTTTAGGTGATTTGTCATTGACTACTTCGCCATCAATTGATAGTTCACCTTCTGAGATATCTTCAAGACCAGCAATCATACGAAGTGTTGTTGATTTACCACATCCTGAAGGACCAACGAAAACGATAAATTCTTTATCGCCGATTTCTAAATTGAAATCCTCAACTGCATAGTGAGTTGTGTTTGGGTATTTTTTATAAATGTGATTTAAATTTAATTGTACCATGGGTAGCTCCTGATTTTCTATTAAACTGTATACTAAAACAGTTCCTTAATTAGCTATAGTATATCAAAGATAACGTTTTCATAACATAGACAAAGCGCCCAAATTTCTTTGGGCACCTTGCACAGTCTTTATTTTTTTTCTATAAATAAATAGGCGAAAGCCAGATCATCAAGATTCTTGAGGTTTAAACCAGATTGTACTTTAAGCTTGTCTAGCTTGTACTGTAAAGAGTTTCTATGAATGTATAGTTTTTGTGCAGATTGCACCAAGTTTCCTTGAGATTGCCACATTGCCACAACCATATCTGACATGTCTTTATTTTGTATTAAACAATGGTTAAAATGAGCTTCAACAGTTTTTAAAGGAATAACTGCAATTAGGGACCATAACATGAGTTCTGGAAAACTAACAACTTGATGGCTTCTTTTGTCAGCTAAGTAAGATGAAAACAGGTTATTTTCTTCTTTAAAATAAGCTGATATTGGCGCCAAACTATCCTTGGGCCATTCATTCCCAATAAATACTCTGAATGCTTGACCAAAATCATTTTCCAAGGTCGGTAGAATATCTATCAACGTAGCAAAATTATCAGTTTTTGTTTGATTATCGATCAAAAAAGCCGTTCTTGTTTGACTGATAGCAATGTGATCTATGACAGTCCCTATAATTGAAGATAAAACATCACTGAATTCTTGAGACAGTTGCTCCTGATGGTTAAAATAAATAAACTGATAAGCGCTTAGCTCCTCTGGAACATCTCCCTTACCATCAACAAGATAAGCATGCCAGGCCGATCTATGCTTTTCAGCAGGGCTATTTTTATGGGCTAGCACTTCCAAAAGAATAAGTTCGCGCTTGGTCAAGGAACTTATTGGGAAATGAAGGTATTCTTCCCCATCTTGTATGCTTATCCAATCTGAATCAAAAATTGGAAAATAACTTCTTTTGACTTCCGGGAAATAGGCTTTCAATTCCATATAGCATCCTTTCTTAAACTTCATATAAAAATTATAACATATAAAAAGAGTTAGCTAAATCTCAAAGTTAGGAAAACATCTTATTTAGATAACTCTAGTAAATTAGAAGTATTCTTAATCAAATAATACGGTTTGTCCATTTTCTATTACTTGATAGGTGTCATCGTTTAAGTTAAGCTGTAATTCAGCCGTTACACTCTGATCTTTATCGCTTCTTACAATGACAATTGAATTATCATCTGGTGTTTGTACAGAGATACTTCCTTCAAGATCAAAAGCATATGAATTATTCCTGTAACTAAATAGTTTCAAGAGTGATTTCACTAATGGACGTTCCACTTCTTTTGCAATTTCTTGGCTAGTGTAGTAATGTCTGTTGATATTTCGACCTTCTTTGGTGCGCTCTAGCAATTCCAAATCATTCTTATGAAACCAATTTCCTGAATTAAACAGGAGATTGATTTATGAATATCTTGAACACTTACAATGAATTTAATATTAGTAACTTTGATTTAAATGTCGATCACTATAGGGGAGAAATTTGCGATGGTGATTACTCTTTTGGTCCTAGTATTAGAAATGACTACGTTTTACATTTTATTGTAAATGGTCAAGGAAAGTTTATTAAAGTATGATTTACCAATAAAGATACAAGAAATCGCTGATAAATTATCTCTCAATCGCAGTTATCTATATAAGATATTTAAGGATTACACAGGATATTCCATAAAAGATTATATTTTACATGTAAAATTAGAAAAAAGTAAAGAACTTCTTCAAGACTCACGGCTTAGCATATCGGAAGTTGCTAATTCAATAGGGTATAGCGACCCACTCCAGTTTAGTAAGATTTTTAAAAAATTCTACAATAAAAGTCCGAGAGCATACCGAAAAAATTATAATTAACAATATCCTAGCTTTATTTTAGATAAGTCGGATTTATTTTTTCTAGAAACAATATTAATAGATTTTTTCAGATATCGACTCACACAAACACATCCCATATTTAGGCAAAAAGACTTCTCTTTTAAAATGAGAAGTCTTTTATTAATTTTGATAATTATTTGTTTTTTGTATCAAGAGTAATAGTGACCGGACCATCGTTAATCAGACTGACTTGCATGTCGGTTCCGAAAACACCAGTCTCGACTGGGCAAAAGCCGGCTAATTGACGATTAAAATCATCATACATTTGACTGGCCATTTGAGGGTTGGCTGCCCCTGTGAAAGCTGGCCGATTACCTTTTTTGGTATTAGCAAAGAGGGTAAATTGCGAGATGGATAAAATAGCTCCATGAATATCCTGAATCGACAAATTCATCTTGTCATCCTGATCCGAGAAAATCCGCATATTAACAATTTTTCGAACGGCATAATCCAAGTCTTCTTGGTTATCATCAGGACCAACCCCCACTAAAAGCAAGAGACCAACCTGAATACTCCCTTTTACAACCCGATCTATGGAAACTGACGCTTGGGATACACGCTGAATAATAATTTTCATTACCACACCTTTTTCTTAAACTCACTTAACCATTACGACGTTTGACGTTATAAATATCTGGAACAGCTTTTATTTTTTCAACAACTGTCGTCAATTCAACAAGGTTAGGAATCCCAAAGCTGACGTGGATATTAGCAAACTTCATATCTTTGGTTGGTTGGGCATTGACCATTGAAATACTCTTGGTTGAGTTTGACAAAATTTGTAGAACATCATTTAGTAAGCCTGTTCTATTCAATCCATAGATATCAATTTCTGCTTGGTAATCCTTGCTTGAGTTATCTAAATCCCACTCGACTTCAATTAGGCGTTGTTCATAGCCGTCTTGACCCTTGATGTTGTTACAATCGGCCCGGTGAATGGCAATTCCTCGGCCCTTAGTAATGTAGCCTTCAATAGGATCACCTGGAACTGGATTACAGCATTTTGCAATTCGCATTAATAACCCTGAAGCTCCTTGAATGATAACACCGTTTTCACTCCGAACTTTAAGCACTTCTTTATTTTCGTGCTTAACTTCGCCACCTTTGACCAATTCTTCGGCTTCAGCTTTAAGTTTAGCACGTTCTTCTTCACGTCGTTCTTTTTCAGTTAATTTATTGAAAACTGATAAGGGACTAATATCTCCAAAGCCAACTGCAGCATACAAGGATTCCTCACTTTTAACACTAAGGCGAGGTAGGATTTCCTCGATTCGTTTGCGTTCCAAGTATTTATTGGCCACGTAGCCTTGCTCTTGGAAGTAAGAGACTAGCAATTCACGACCTTTATTGATTGATAGTTCTTTATCTTGATTTTTGAAAAACTGACGAATCTTATTGCGAGCTTTATTAGTTTTGACCAATTTAATCCAGTCACGACTTGGACCAAATGAATTTGGATTTGTGACAATCTCAACCACATCACCTGTTTTTAATCTTGAGGTTAATGGAACCATCTTGCCATTGACCTTTGCCCCAGTCGCTTTCTCACCCACTTGGGTATGAATGGCATAGGCAAAATCAATTGGACCAGACTCTTTGGGTAACTCTTGAACGGCACCATTTGGGGTGAAGACATAAATACGTTCTGAGAAAATCTCTTCTTTGACTGAGTCAACGAAGTCTTTGGCATCACCATTTGAGGCATCTTGCAGTTCAACCAGTTCATTGATCCAATTCATCCCAACTTTTTGATCTGATTGACTGACTTTACCTTTGAGACCTTTTTTGTATGCCCAGTGTGCGGCAACCCCGTACTCGGCAACTTGATGCATTTCTTTAGTCCTGATCTGAATCTCAATTGGTCCTTTAGGACCATAGACAGTTGTGTGGATTGACTGATAGCCATTGGCTTTTGGCGCAGCAATATAATCCTTAAAACGACCAGGCATTGGACGCCACAATTCATGGATATAACCAACCATGGCATAAACGTCACTTTGGGTTTCCATGATACAACGAATGGCAATCAAGTCAAAGATTTGGTCAAAGCGTTTTTTCTTGTCACGCATTTTCCGGTAGATGGAATAGATATGTTTTGGTCTTCCGTAAACTTCCCCATATAGTCCTTGTTCGTTGGTGTAGCTAATTATCTTCTCAACGATATTATCAACCAAGGCTTCACGCTCACGACGTTTTTCAGACATGAGGTGGGTGATTTTATAAAATTCAATTTCATTTAAATACCGGAAAGAGAGATCTTCTAATTCCCATTTAATTCGGCTAATTCCCAAGCGATGTGCTAATGGCGCATATATCTCCATTGTTTCACGCGAGATACGCTCTTGTTTATCTTTACGCAAATGTTTTAGTGTTCGCATATTGTGCAAGCGGTCTGATAATTTGACCAAGATAACTCTAATATCACGGGACATAGCCATTAACATTTTACGGTGATTTTCGGCTAATTGTTCTTCATGTGACTTGTACTCTACTTTACCTAATTTGGTTACGCCATCCACAATGTCGCGAACATCTTTACCAAACTCATCTTCAATATCTTCTAAAGTAATCTCTGTATCTTCTACAACATCATGAAGAAAGCCGCAAGCGACCGTAACTGCATCTAATTGCAAGTCAGCCAAGATCCCTGCCACCTGAATCGGGTGGATAATGTATGGCTCTCCAGACTTGCGAGCTTGGTAAAAATGAGCATCAGTCGCGTAGCCTAAAGCTTTTTTAACAAGTGCAAGATCCTTGTCATTCATATATTTTTGAGCCAAAGCTACAACTTCTTCCCCTGATAAATTCACTTCTTTTGCCATTATTATCCTCTAAATCTAGTCTTTTTCCTATTTTAACACTTTCATTCCAAAAGAAAAAGGAAGAATTCTTATCTTAAAGTCATTTAAAGGCAAACTTTTTATACATTATTTTCTATTACTATAATTTAAATACATCAAAAACTGAGATATTATTAAAAAACCTTAATAAAAGTCCGTGTTTAATGTTACTGAAAGCCTTTACTATCGATGTAATAGAACTCCAAGTTCTTATTTGGGAAAATTTAGGAGATTTATTAAGGAGAATGAAAAAAATGAAAAATCACTTTGTTTCCAAGAGTGCTATTTTTTGATCATGGTCATCACAACTGGTACGGCAGTTAGCAGCTAAAACAGAAAGCTTACCAACAACTGGTAGCCAAGAATCACAAACCATTTCTCTATTTGGTTTTGCATTCCTAAGCATTGGCGCACTCTTCACAAGAAAAAATCGTCGTCAAAACTAAACAAAAATGCTGAGAGCGAAGACAAGCAATGTCTACGCTTTTTTGATACTCAATTCTCACCATTTTTCATCTTGTCTACAACTATATATTGTGTTAAACTGATAAATAGATTACAACATATAGTTAAGGAGTCATATGTCTGAGTTAACCATTGTATTTATTAGTTTGAGTGGAAACACCTTAAGTTTCGTCAAACGCCTCTCTACTTATTTAGCTGAAAACTATCAAATCACCGCAAATCCTATTAACATCAAAGATCAGAATCATCAAACTTTTCCTGTTGAACAACCTTTCGTTGCTATCTTACCAACTTACTTAGAAGGTGGGAACGGACTTGATTCTGGTGATGTCGAAATTCTTACCACTCCTCTTGGGGATTTTATCGCTGCGCATGACAACTATAAGCAGTGTTTCGGGGTTATTGGTTCAGGTAATCTCAACTTCAATAACCAATATTGCTTGACCGCAAAGCAATATTCAAAACGCTTCGGATTCCCAATGATTGGGGATTTTGAGATGCGTGGAACCATTTCTGATATTGAACGACTTGCGAAAGTCATCTTAGAAACCAGAGAATCATTTAAGGCATAAAAAGAAGGTCAGAATTTTCGGGCCTTTTTCTCTTTCTCCTGCTCAGTCATGATATAATAGGAGAGTTGAAAGAAAAATTGATAGGAGCTTTTATGAAAACGACAGTTGATTACATTACGACACTAACTCAAATTCCTTCGCCAACAGGATTCACTAGACGTATTATGGATTATGTTGCTGCAGAGATTTCTTCCTTTGGCTATGAAGTCATTCGCACTAACAAAGGTGGCTTAATGGTCTCTGTAAAAGGAGATAACGATCAAAAACACCGTGTGGTTACTGCCCACCTTGATACTCTAGGAGCAATGGTTCGTGCCATTAAACCTGATGGTCGTTTAAAAATGGATTTAGTTGGTGGTTTTGTTTATAATGCCATCGAAGGCGAAAACTGTACCGTTCACCTTGCTCACAATGACAAAGAAATTTCAGGAACAATTTTAATCCATCAAACTTCAGTTCATGTTTATAAAGATGCTGGAACTGCTGAACGTAATCAATCTAACATGGAAGTTCGTTTAGATGAAAAGGTTCGAACTGCCGACGAAACACGCGCACTTGGCATCGAAGTCGGAGACTTTATTTCCTTTGACCCACGTGTCATTGTAACAGATAACGGCTTTATTAAATCACGTCACTTAGATGACAAAGTATCTGCAGCCATCCTGATTGAACTACTCAAAAAATATAAACAAGAAGATATTACACTTCCTTACACAACACACTTTTACTTCTCAGCCTTTGAAGAAGTCGGACACGGTGCTAATTCAAGCCTTCCATCAGAAGCAATCGAATACTTAGCAGTTGATATGGGAGCTATGGGAGACGATCAAACAACAGATGAGTATACTGTATCCATCTGTGTTAAAGACGCTTCAGGACCTTACCATTATGAATTGCGTCAACAAATGGTTGCCCTATGCCAAGAAAATAATATCCCTTACAAACTTGATATCTATCCATATTATGGTTCTGATGCCTCAGCAGCTATGCGTTCTGGTGCTGAAGTTCGCCATGCCCTCCTTGGGGCAGGTATCGAATCAAGCCACTCCTACGAACGTACCCACATTGATTCCGTAGAAGCAACAGAAAAACTGGTGGATGCATATTTATTGAGTGATATGATTGACTAGTTTGGAGGACAGTAATGGCAAAAATAATCATTATCCGAGGCAATTCAGCCAGTGGTAAAACTAGTCTTGCCAAAGCCGTTCAAAGTCAATTTCCTGAAAAGTGCATTATCTTGTCTCAAGATATTATTAGGAGAGACTTATTAGGCGCTCATGATGGCTTTGACACTCCAACGATTACGCTACTTATTCATCTAATTGATTTTAGCTATCCTAAATTTAACTTTATTATCATTGAAGGAATTCTTAGAAAAGACTGGTATCAACCCATCTGGGATCATCTTCTTGACAACTATCAAAATGACTGCCAAGCTTATTACTATGATTTATCCTTTGAAGAAACTGTCAAACGTCATGCAAGTCGAACAAAGTCCAATGATTTTGGTCAAGATGCCTTAAAAAAATGGTGGAATGATAAGGACTTCCTCGACTTATTCAATGAACAAATCCTTTCATCGGAATTATCCATCGACGAAGCCAAATTTCAAGTTCTCACCAAATTAATAAAAGACTAGGAAGTTGATTCCTAGTCTTTTTCTATTTATCTAATTGTTATTTCAAGTCCAAAATGGTCACTAACGATAGGGGCATAACCACCTTCAAAAGTAATTTCTGAAGATGAAATCTCAAAGTCCTGACTTGTAAAAATGTGGTCTACTTTATAAGCATGCTGATTGCCTTCCCATCCATCGATGTCTTGCATTATACTGTGATCTCCAAAAACAAACTGGGCAACCTTATGGCTATCTTGTAAACCTAAGGGACTGCTCGCGATGATTTGATAACCTTCCAAGTCCGTCGGATTATTAAAATCACCCATTAACATCAAAGGCCCAGCAACAGATTTTAAAAGATGAGACTCCAGCGTCTTCCACTCACGTTCAAAGCCCTTCCCATACCAAGACATATGCAGACTAACAACCGTAACTTCACGACCATCTAATTTCGTCTTTCCAACCAACGCACGACGCGTATGAAAATCCGTCTCATCATCAGCCTTCGAAATTAGGACATCCGAAACTTTCAGTGGTTCCTTTGATAGAATTGCTACGCCTTCATTGTAAATCCCATAACCAATGTGATTATAAGCCCATGACCAAAAATAATCATGGCCGTGCTTTCTTAGATAATTAACTAAAAGCAAAGCAAAATTATCCTTATGAATTGAAGGCGTTCCTGGTACCTGTTGATAATTGAAGAGCTCACTTGCAACCTCACTCTCAATCAATTGGTTAATCTCCTGAAGACAGATAATATCATACTTTTCTGCCATGATATGCTCTGCAAGATCAACTAATTTCTTCAAAGCATTTACTTCCATCCATGAATGGGTATTTAAAGTTAAGCATTTTGCCATTATCTCATCTCCTTCATAAGCACAAGAAGAGTGACCAATTGTATACGCCACTCTCTCTTATTTTATAACATTACTTTAGCAACGACAGTTTTTGCGACTTGTTTTCCTTGTGCCACTAATTCAACAGACTCAATATCAGCTTGATTAGTAAAGGCAACAATAATTGTCGTTTCACGGTCAGCCGATTTGATGGCAGCTAAATCAGCTACAACTAGTAAGTCACCTGCTTGAACTTTTTGTCCTTCTTTAATTTTTGCAGAGAAAGGTACCCCATTCAATGCAACTGTATCAAGACCAACATGGACAAGTACTTCTAGACCATTATCTGTCAATAGTCCAAAAGCATGTTTGGTTGGGAATACACTAGTTATAAGACCTGAAACTGGTGCATAGATTTCTCCTCTTTCAGGTTCCACAGCAAAGCCGTCACCCATCATTTTACCTGCAAAAACTTGGTCATTAACTTCCGTAATTGGTATTACTTGGCCATCAGCGACAGTCATTATTTCTTCAGTCAATCCTTTAAAACTTGTTACTTCTTTAACAGTTTCTTTTTCGAAGAAGTTTGACGCTGGAATTGTAGCACCTGAATCTAATAAATCTTGAATATCAGATTTTAAGATATCAGCTTTTGGTCCATAAACTGCTTGAACACCATTGCCTTTAACAATCAGACCCATAGCACCAGCTTTTTTCCACAAATCTTCAGACCCAACTTTTTCAGTTTTTTTAACTGAAACACGTAGACGCGTCATACAAGCATCAACATCAGCAATGTTATCACGGCCACCTAATAAATTAATAATTTGAACAATTTGTGAGTTGGCATCTGCTACCTTACCTGATTCCTCAGGTGAAGCATCTTCTAACATATCAGCATCATAGTTGCCTAAACGGCCAGCTGTCGCTAGGTTCATTTTCTTAATCATGAAATCAGCTATGAAGTACATAATTACAGCAAAGAGAATAGAAACCCAAACAAAGTTAAATAAATCCATGCCAAGACCAGCTTTAATAGCCATTGGCGTACGTGTTAGCAACTCAATATTACCAAATGAGTGAACACGAAGATTAATCAAGTCAGCCATGGCAAATGAAGCACCTTGAACTACTGCATAAACGATGTACAATGGCATAGCAGCAAACATAAACATATACTCAAGTGGTTCTGTAACCCCAGTTAAGAATACGGCTGCCGCAGCAGAAATGAACATCATTTTATATTTCGTTTTTTTATCTTCATCAACATTGCGGTACATTGCAAATGCAATACCCATCAATGTACCAGTTGCTCCAATCATTTGACCAACTTTAAAACGAGCTGGTGTAACAGTTGTCATTAAATGTTTATAAGCTTCAGTATCGCCAGAACCTTTAAGACCAACTAAGTCAGTTACCCATGCAAGCCAAAGCGGATCTTGACCAAATACTTTCGTACCTGCACCAGAACCAGTCATTACTTCATATGTACCACCAAGAGCAGTATAGTTCATTGGAATTGTTAGCATATGGTGCAAGCCAAATGGTAACAAGAGACGTTCCATTGTTCCGTAGATAAATGGTGCTAGAACTGGAGCAGTGTCTTGTGAGGAAGCAATCCACATTCCAAAACCATTGATTCCAGCTTGAATAACTGGCCAGATAAGAGCTAAGACTAAAGCAACAAGAGTTGAACGTAAGATAACAACAAAAGGAACAAAACGTTTGCCATTGAAGAAAGTTAAAACTTCAGGAAGTTTACGATAGTTATAATATTTGTTAAAAGCTGTTGCACCAACAAAACCGGCGATGATCCCTACGAAAACCCCAGTATTAAGAGCTGGTGATTCCAAAACACTTGTAAAGTAGTTTTTAACAACTATTTCAGTTCCCAAAAGACTCTTAATTTTTGCTTCAGGATCAGCAAGCATAGCTGAATTTACATTATAGATAGCACCTGTTAAACGATTAATTAAAACAAAAGCTAAGCCGGCTGCGAAGGCACCACCAGCACGTTCTTTCGCCCATGACCCACCAATTGCAAGTGCAAATAGTAAATGCAAGTTACCAATAACTGCCCAACCAAGTTCAGCAACAACGTGTCCAATAGTTACTAGGATTGCTGAATTAGGATTAATCATTGGAATTGAATTCCCAATACTAACCATCAAACCTGCCGCAGGCATAACTGCGATAACAACCATCAAACATTTTCCAAATTTTTGCCAAAATTCGAAACTAAAAAATTGTTTAATCTGTGATTTCATCATTATCTCCTCTTATTTCTACAAACCATCCCATTAAGGTATCACGCAAACGTTTTACGCAAACGTTTTACGCAAACGTTTGCGTTTTCTTTTTTTATTATACCCCCTCACTATTAATTTGTAAAGCGTTTTCTTAAAATTTGTCAAAAAAGAGCCTAATCTGCATTAGGACTCTTGTGTTGATGACCGTTCAATAATTTGATGAGGAATGATAACTAGCTCGTTTTTGCTATGATTTTCTGCTAGTATTGCTTCTGCTGCTGCTTCACCTAGCTTGTAAGGAAAAATTTCTACAGAAGTTAATGAAGGATTTGCGATTTGCGCAATAATTGAATTATTAAAGCTGATAATTGCTTTCTGGTCAGCCCCCTGACCGATATCTCGGAGCAATTTTTGCAGTTTAATGGCCATAATATCATCACAACTGACGAAAGCTTGAGTTGGATTTTCTAGCAAGTAGCTCTGCAATATTAAACAATCAGCCAAAGAAATGTTAAAACTATTAGCTTTTTGCCCTATTTCTTTCATAGCATTGGCAAAGCCGATATAACGCTCTGCTTGAACCATTTCATCCATATCGTTATAGATATAGGTAACTTTGCTGAAGCCTTTATCAAGTATATACTTACTAGCGTCATACCCAGCTTGTCTGTTATCATTATCGATGTACTGTGAATTTTCGCTCTCTTCTTCCGTAAATGAACGACCGACAACGACGCAGTCAACTTTTTCTCGAGTGACAAAATTGTAGACTGGATCTTCAGCTTTAGAATATAGGAAAATAAACTTAGAGATATTTCCACTACGAATCATGGTCGTTATATTAGCAAGTAATTCTTGCTCTGTACGTCCAGTGGCTAAAGCCACCATCTGTTGCTTGTCAGTGCAAATCCCTGAAATGCCTTGAATAATTTGCATAAAGAATGGGTTGTCACCTATTGTTTCATGACTTTCCCTAATTGGTAAAATAATCCCTACCGTATTATTTCGGCGTTTGACCAAATTTTGAGCAGAATAATTAGGCGAATAGTCCAATTCTTCCATAACCTTTTTAACTCGGTCCTTGGTTGCTTGACTAATCATATCATTATCATGCATTGCTCGCGAGGCAGTAGAGGGAGAAACCCCTGCTAACCTTGCCACATCTTTAATTGTAACCACGATTTCTCCTTTAAAGCTTCTTTTTTAAATAGAATAGACATTTTAAGCTAACCTGTCAAGAAGAAAATGAATCCCCTTTCAGGAATTCATTTTTATTTTTCATTTAATTTGAAGTCCTCAACCATTTTTTCAAGAACATTATTTAAGAGTTTTTTATTTAAGTTATATTTTCCATCCTCATCCTCTGTATTAAATTGCAGAATTTGAGCATTGACTAATTTTTGAGTATGGAAAGAGACTGCAGCCGCAGTAATATTTAGTTGCTTAGCAATATCTTTACTTTTAAAATTGGGTTTTAAAACTTCCAGCAATACCTGATAACGACTAGTATCACTCAGAAGTTTTAATACAATTAAAAAGTCTTCATCATCTAAATCATCCTCGGAGTGGAAGAAGTTTTCAATATGACACGTTATTATCAAACCAAGTCTAAATTTATCCTTAATGCTAAAATCAATCATCGAAAGCCTGATAAGCCAAGGGCTGAGGATATAGATATGACGTTCAAATTCTTCAGATAGAAGATTTTCACCAATATTTGCTGGCAATTTTTGAATAAATTTTTCTAAACTAAACTGTTTAGCATATGATTGCCGTATAGTTAATCCTTTTTCAAAATAAGGTCGATAAATCTTGTTTAGTTGAATTGATAAATCCACCAACTGCTTCATACTTTCTTGTGGATTTCTATAAAACTGACTAAAATACCACTTAGTTTCAGCTTTTATAGTCGACTCTTCTAGCAATGTCCAAAAATCTTTTTGATTGTCTTTTTTATGATTTATGAGCAGATAGGCAATGCATTTCCGAATTTTTTCTTTAGATAAACTTAACGCATAATCATGAACATCTTTAACAGTTTCACAACGAACACCATTTTCTTCTGCATCATAATATACAGCGTGTAAAAGACTAATACTATACCCAAATAAATAATAATGACGTGCTTCTTCTTTAAATGGTGCTAATTTTAATTTAATGTCCTCTATGACTTCAAAATAGTCTTTAAAATTTTCTTTTTCTTTGGCAGTGAATTCCATTGCGTCCTCATTGTCGCCAAAAGATATGAATAAAGGCATGAAGAAGTATTCCACGACTGAACTAGCTTGTTCTGAATACTGGTAATCCATAAAATAGGTTGCTCCACTTTTCTAAAAATAGTACTTTTTAATAGTGTAACCTAAGAGTATTAAAGAAAGCAAGAGGAAAAGTAACCCCAACATTTTCGCCGAAAGAAAAAGTACCAGGGCTGAAACAAGTGCTTTACTAATAACCATACTAAAGGTACAAAAAGTAGAGATTCCTGATGTAATAGTTGCTAATTGATTCTCTGGCATGGTTTTCATTATTAGCACCTCTACTTTTGGATTGATGATCCCTATACTGATGGATAATAGCCCTATTGCAAACATCATTGTATAAACATTCTGAAGAAATATACCAAGAAACAAAGTTACAACAGCAAGTGTTGATCCTAAAAGCGACTGTTCAATTGTAATTGTAAACTGATCCCTAGCAAGCAGAAAACTACCTAATATCATTCCAATACTAGAAACTAAACCTAAAATTGCAATTGTAGCCGCAAGTGAGCCAAAGCCAAAATTAGGATTTTCTTTAAAAATTAATAATAGAATAGCATCCTCTACAGCTAAAATAGCATTGAGACCAGCGACTATGATAATGGAAGATTTTAAGACTGGGACTTTTGACAGGGACTCATATGCGGTGTATAAAGATTTTTTTATTTCTTTTATAAAAGGGTCACTCTTTTCACTCTCATTAATATGAATGGGTGCATCTACTACTTTTTTCTTTAACCCTTTTCGAATGGATAAAATGATTATGGAACTCATCAAAAAAGTTAAAGCATTAACAAATGCCAATTGTTGAAAGTTAAAAATCATTAATAAAATAGCACCACTGGCCATAAAACCCATTTGGAAACCAGTCATCGTTCCTTGTCGAAAACCTAAAAACTTTTCTCTATCTTCTTCCTTAATAATTCTCAGCGTTACAGGCTTAAACAGTGCATTTTCATATTGACCAGCTAGGTCTGAAAGAACATTAATGATAACAGCAATAACAAGAATCCATAAGGTAGGCTTAAATCCCATAACCAGACCAATAATGCCATATAATAATACTCTGAAAAATAGAGTTCCTAAAATAGTATCAACTTTATTTTTTGTTCTATCTCCAAGTATCCCCATTACAATATTAGTTAAAAATGGGAATGTCTCAGAAATAGTCACTAGGGCTATGGCCGTTTTTCCATTAGGTAAGATTAGAACATAGTTCATCAATGCTAGATAATAGACAATATCTCCAAAATTGGAAATCAAGTCCGACACAAAGGTCGCCATAAATAATTTATTTGAAAATATCTTTTTCATAAATCACCACTTTATTTTTATTAAGCAATTGCTTAACTAAACTATAAAACATTTCCTAAATTAAGTCAATACTTAATTTATAAAAAAACAAGCAGTCATTTAACTACTTGTTTTAATTATTCATCTCCAAAGCATAACTAACTGCACTGAGGGCATAAAGTGGTGCGGTCTCGGTACGCATGATACGTGGTCCGAGGCCAATTTTGAAGCCACCCGCTTCTTCAAAAATTTCAATTTCTTTTGGTGAAATGCCACCTTCTGGTCCGAAGATGAAGAGAACTTTTTGACCTGTTTGACAAGTCGCCAACGCACGCGCCAAAGCACTCTTTTCACCCTCTTTGGCTGACTCTTCATAGGCGATGAGGATTTTATCAAATTCAGCTAATTGGCCGATAAAATCTGCCTTTTTCTCAAAAAGTTTGATTTCTGGCACCTTGTTGCGTTTGCTTTGTTCAGCGGCGCCCAAGGCAATTTTTGCTAATTTTTCTTCTTTTTTAGCTAACTTCTTGCCGTCCCACTTAACCACTGACCAGTCGGCCGGATAGGCCCAAAGAGCTGCTGCCCCTAATTCTGTCACTTTTTGCGTGATAAAGTCTAGCTTGTCCCCCTTCGGAAAGCCACTGGCTATGGTTACTTGCACGGGTAACTCCAGATTCTCGCCCAAGTCTTGAACAATTTCTAATTGATAAGCGGCGCCATCTACCACCTTAGCCAAATATTTAATCCCATCATCAAAGACTAGTACGACTTGGTCGCCATCGCCCAGGCGCATAACCTGAAACATGTGCTTAATCGTGTCTTTATCTGTGATAGTAACAAGTGGCTGAGCTGCGCCTGATATAAAGTACTGTTGCATTAGCCGCCGATCACTCCTGACATATCATCTGTTTTCTTGAAGATACAGGCATTCCACTCCCCTTGAATCATGTGAGTTTCAAGGAAGAAACCGGCGTCTTCTGCTGCTTCTTTAACCATTGGCCATTTCTCAGAAATAATTCCTGACATAATTAAATAACCTTCATCCTTAACTAATCTGTAAGCATCTTCTGTTAAGTGGATTAAGATATCAGCAAGGATGTTGGCGACAATAACCTCTGCTTGAATGTCCACTCCACGAAGAAGATCACCTGCTGCTACATGAATATTTTCTGTGCTTGGATTGAGGTCGATATTTTCTTGGGCCACACGAACAGCTACATCATCGAGGTCGTAAGCATAAATATCCTTTGCACCGAGTAGTGAGCTAGCAATGGAAAGGACGCCAGAACCAGTTCCCACGTCAATGACTATTTCACCACCACGAAGTACTTGTTCTAAAGCAAATAGGCTCATTTTGGTCGTTGGGTGTGTCCCGGTTCCAAAAGCCATGCCAGGATCAAGTTTGATGACTTTTTCTTCTGGTCTTGATTCATAATCAGTCCATGATGGGACAATGGTCAAGTCATGGGTGATTCGGGCTGGCTGGTAATATTTCTTCCAGTTGTCAGCCCAGTCTTCTTCAATCAATTTTTTGGAAGCGACAGCGACATGACCAACTGCCAGACCTGTTCCTTCCAAGGCTTTAATCCCTTGGTCAATCACTTGTCTGACTTGGTCAATGCCCATGGTATCCGGAAAATAACCCGTAATTTCAACCATCTCGGATTGCTCAATCTCAGGATAGAGCTCACCAAAACGATCCTCTTGCCCTAGGTAGTCAGCTGTGTCACTAATGGCTACACCCTGGCTACCAGCTTCAATTAAGATATTTGAGACAGCCTCTTCAGCGTCACGATGGACGGTCACTGTCAATTCTTGCCATGCATTCATTAATCTTGTCCTCTTTTAATATCTTGGATAAGCGAAGAATTCTGTTTCTTCCAATCCTTTTTGTCCTTCTTCGAAAAGTTCTTGATTCCACTCCAAACCAAAGTCAATTTTACTGTCATCTTCAAGGAAGTCCATTAAATCAGATAGACCTTCCGTTGCCACATCATTCAAAAATTGGGCAAAGTAAGCCAAAAATTCACGAGTCAAACCTTTTTTTGGTTCGTAAGGAATGGCCACCAAATAGTCATCCTTATCAAAAGAGCTTTTCTCTGGATTATAGAAAATCACATAATCTTCAAAGACAATATCTTCTTGAGTGACTTCCCCTCGGTCGTCAATCGTTTCCACTTCCGCAGAGTTTTGAGCCTCCAAAACAAAAGTCACTTCCACTGCATGATTTTTCTTGTCCCAATCCATGGCATAATCAAATTGAAAATACTTATCCATTTCTTCTTCTAAAACTGATAAAAAGCCAAATTTAGCCATAATGTTGTTACCTAGTCTTTCTAAATGTTGATATATAAAGGTTTCTAAGACCTTAGTAGTTGACGTTATATTTTTTTGTGTACCTTTTTTCGTACTAAATACTATTTATTGCTTTTTCAAAATAGAATACCGCTTCTTTTTCCTTGTCCTTGGATAAGTGAACATATATATCTAATGTCATCGATATATTAGCATGACCTAGACGATATTGCAATTCTTTGTAGCTAATACAAGCAATAAAAATAAGCTAGCATGTGTGAGCATGAAATGAAATATATGTATATCAGATGTTGACTTAATAGTTCTTAATTACTTAATAGTTTTACTGTAAGTCTTATCAATCTTTATTGTACCATTAATTAGGCCAAGGTCAGACCGTTCAAGTACATAGACTTCATCAATTCTTATCCTTGTTGATAACAAAACCTTATAAAGTCCATATTCAAAATTTGATGGAAAATCATTTGAGTTAATTTCCACATTAAGGTTTGAATAATAAAATATTCTGTGCTATAGTTTGTTTATTATTTCATATGAAGAGTCTAGAATTGTAGTTCTTGGCTATTTACATAAATAATAAGAAAGCCTATTATCGAAAAAAGGCTAAAAATTCTTTAAAAGCATACAACGAGCTATATTTAAGTAAGCAACAAACAGTGTGTTACTAATGTAGAATCTATAACTAATAATTAAAGAGATAAATTTTTCAAAATAAATGAGGCAAAATAATGAATCAATCAAATTAAAAGGAAATAGTAGAAAACTACGAAAATTTTCAAAAAATTCAGGACAATATATCTCAAGTGTTAACTGAAAATAATATCAGTTATATTACTTTTAAAGGTTAATATAAATTTTATGGTTGAAATCTTAATAATCCTTTGTGCTTTTTTTACTCATCTTATCGTTTATATAATCATTAATTTATTATGGATTGAATTAATTGTAAAAATAATATTAATCACTTTAGGAACAATATATTTGTGTCGAAATTTTAAGTCATAACTATGTTTTATCAGAGAGTAGAACTGCTAATATAAAGTTCTTTGAATTGCTTAGAAAAAATCCTAGCAATGCTTATATGCAAATGTACTCAACATAACTAATACGTGGGAATTACCTCATTGATTTAACTGGTGCTGACTTAATAGAGGCTAAAGCCCATTTTGATCTATTTTAATCTTATCACTAATTTCAGATAAAAATAGAAACTGCTCGCCATAATGAAGATTTTTTTCTTTTTATAATTAAATAGATAAACTTCTCCCATCCTCATTAAATAGTCTTAATTCTATAAGACCTTTATCGTAGCATTGCAGTTGAAGATCGTAATTATCCCAATTATTGAGATAATCTTCATTTCAAGCATTTTTAACAAAAATCATGATCTTTTTTAAAAATTTATTTTATTTTTTATTTTATTTGCTTAAAGAGCCTAGGTATGGGCTGGAATCAATCTTATTCGCAAATGTTTCTGCTAATAAAAATAAAAAAATGAGTTTTGCTATTGACTTCTCCAACTTATACTGTTAAAGTAGGGAATGTAAATAAGTTTTTTGAGTCAAAGTGTTAGTTTATCTTATGTTTTCCTCTTAATAAGTTTTTTACAAAATAATATAAAAGAGGTACATATAACATGGCTCAAGGAACAGTAAAATGGTTTAACGCAGAAAAAGGCTTCGGCTTTATCACACAAGAAAACGGTTCAGACGTTTTCGCTCACTTCTCTGAAATTCAATCTGATGGTTACAAATCATTAGACGAAGGTCAAAAAGTTGAATTTGATGTTACTGACGGACAACGTGGTCCTCAAGCATCAAACATCACAAAATTAGCATAATAATTTTAACCATAACTTCGGTTATGGTTTTTTTGTTGCCTAATTCTTGCACTTAGCTATCTGAATATGCAATTCAATGAAAGAAAGCTTATTTTTTGATACAATGAAAGAATAATATTTCAAAGGAGAACGCATGCTGATACGGTCAATAGAAGAAAAAGACTCCCAGCAAGTCATAGCAATCGAGAATTCGGTTTGGAACCCTTATAATTCGCCCGTTTATGATCGTGCCACCACAGCTAAAGATCTTGAACGCAGCAAAGAAGCTCGTTCTGGGATACTGGTTGCGGAAGAAACTGGGACTATTTTAGGCTGTCTCTTTTTTAATCCCATGTATCCTTTTGAGCAAGGAACTCACGTTGTAACTTTTTGGCTAGCCATTGCTAGCCAAAATCAAGGGCAGGGAATCGGCCAAGCCATGCTGTCTAACTTCTTTCCCATCGCCCTAGCTCTTGGCTACAAAAAAATCAATATGCATGTGACGGGCGGCAATGGCTCTGCCATCAAACTCTATCAAAAAATGGGCTTTAAACTGGAAGCCCAACTCAAAGGACACCTGATCATTAATGGTGTTCCACACGACAACTTACTATTCACAAAAGAATTGGAGGAAACTGATGCCTGATAATTTAGCCTTACGGTTGCGTCCACGAACGATTTCCGAAGTCATTGGACAAAAGCACCTAGTCGGCGAAGGCAAAATCATCCGCCGCATGGTTGATGCCAACATGTTATCTTCAATGATTCTCTTTGGACCTCCGGGAATTGGTAAAACCTCCATAGCCAGTGCCATTGCTGGCACAACTAAGTATGCCTTTCGCACCTTTAATGCGACGGTTGACACCAAAAAACGGCTCCAAGAAATCGCCGAAGAAGCTAAGTTCTCCGGCGGACTGGTTCTTTTGCTTGATGAAATTCACAGACTAGATAAAACCAAGCAAGATTTCTTACTACCACTATTGGAAAATGGCAACATTATCATGATTGGGGCCACCACTGAAAATCCATTCTTCTCAGTCACACCTGCCATCCGCAGCAGGGTTCAAATTTTCGAGCTAGAGCCACTTTCCAATCAAGATATCAAAGAGGCTGTTCAAGCTGCTATCAGCGATCATGAGCGAGGTTTCGAGTTTGAGGTCAAACTAGACGAGGATGCCTTGGACTTCATCACAACAGCCACCAATGGCGATTTACGGTCTGCCTATAATTCCTTAGACTTGGCCATTATGTCCACCCATCCTAACAAGGACGGAAGTCGTCATGTGACGCTGGATACGGTTGAAAATAGCTTGCAGCGAAGCTATATTACCATGGATAAAAATGGGGACGGTCACTACGATGTCCTGTCTGCTCTGCAAAAATCGATTCGGGGTTCTGATGTCAACGCCAGCCTCCATTACGCCGCACGTTTAGTTGAGGCCGGGGACCTACCTTCTTTGGCTCGCCGCTTGACCGTCATCGCTTATGAGGATATCGGCTTGGCCAATCCTGAGGCACAAATTCATACCGTCACAGCCCTTGATGCTGCGCAGAAAATCGGCTTCCCAGAAGCACGCATACTGATCGCTAATGTGGTTATTGACTTGGCCTTATCACCCAAATCTAATTCGGCCTATGTGGCCATGGATGCTGCACTTAGCGACCTTCGGAAATCAGGTAACCTGCCAATTCCAAGGCATCTGCGCGATGGCCACTATTCTGGCAGCAAAGAACTTGGCAACGCCCAAGATTACCTCTATCCCCATGCCTATCCCGAGAAATGGGTTAAGCAACAATACTTGCCAGATAAGATTAAAAATAAAAACTATTTTGACCCAAATGAAACTGGTAAGTATGAGAGGGCCCTCGGAGCCAATAAAGAAAGGATTGACAAACTTTCTGACAATTGAAAAGATGTGAAAGCAGGCAACCGTTTCCAAAAAACTCCCCTAAAGTCTTGAAAAATTCTCAAAAAGTGGTATCATATATATAAAGAAAAATTGCTGTGGCATACGAGTCCACATATAAGTGTTGACCGACTATTTCTTTGTATTTCGGGAAACAAAGTTTCTCTCTAGTCTGCAAGCCGTTTCACGCGGAAGCAACTTCCAAGAGAGGACGCGTTACCCACCTGCTTATATCGTGCGGGATCAATACAAAACGTGGACCACCGGTGCCAATACAGCATTCTTTTTTTACGCCTCCTTAGCTCAGTTGGTAGAGCAGTAGACTCTTAATCTATGGGTCACAGGTTCGAGCCCTGTAGGGGGCA
>CAACWI010000130.1_pt1 | contig 56360 bp, 46 predicted proteins | sample 2275591 | NCBI WGS metagenome assembly CAACWI01 (sample SAMEA5312452, study PRJEB27640) | indoor metagenome | biome: indoor environment; feature: uncontrolled; material: polymer tiles stone | place: Germany | collected 2014-07-07
GAAGAAGTCTTCAATAGCTTTTTAGACGAAGAATAAAAAATCAGATATAAGAAGAGTAGCTAGTGGCTATTCTTTTTTATTTATGCAAAAAACGAATGAAATAATTGGGATAAAAGAATTTGGATATTTAACTCTAGGTTAGATTTTGTTATACTGTTTGTATGACATTTCAAGGAGAAGTTGCGTGAGCCAAATTAGAACAGATAATAATAATGGATTAGGGAATAATTATGCCTATGATGGGTCAACCCTCCATACTACTAAATATGAAACAAAAGTACCGAGTTTACATAAATTTCATATTTTTTTCTATAGCATCATTGTGGCCTTACTCAGTGTAGCAACGCCTTTTTTGACAGAATTTGCGAATAATTTGCAATCACAAAATCTCTATGTTGGAATGATGTTGACAAAAGGACAAATTCCTTATAGTGACATTTTTACCACTGGTGGGATGCTTTATTTTGTGATGATTGCCTTAAGCTACTTTTTAGGATCAACAATTTGGCTAGTCTTAGTAGAAGTATTGTGCTTTTACCTAGCTGGGGTTTATTTTTATAAATTAGTTAATTATTTTGCTAGTAGCCAAAAGATTGCAGCAACATTTACATTCCTCTTTTTTGTGATGAATCTTCTATTTGGTTTTGGAGGACTTTATCCAATCCAGTTTGCAATGCCATTAATCTTAGTATCTTTATGGAATTTAACAAAATACTTTGCAGGATTAATTAAAGATGAAGCCTTTATTTTATTAGGAATAGCTGGTGCTATGGCCATGTTAATTGAACCAAAGACACTGGTCTATTTTGTCCTATCAAGTATTGCAGTTATTGTCTTTAATAGTCAGAACAGACATTTGGCAAGAGGTTTTTACCAATTACTAGCAGCCCTTTTTGGAATGCTGCTTATCTTTTATATTGCCGGCTATTTTATCTTAAATCTGCAAATTCTCGGCTCATATTTTAAACAAGCATTTGTCTATCAATTTACTAACTTTAATCTTGGTACTTATCCACTAGTGATAGGAATCCTTGTCCAATTTGCTATTTGTTTGGCATCGGGACTCTTATTTGGTCCTATCTATTTCATGAAAAAACATAAGAGTGACGCAGATGCGATGGTTAAATGGGTCATTTTAGCCTCGTTCTTGATTTATTTGCTAATGGCTGTGCTATCTGGTGATGTCATTGCCTACCACCAATTATTCTTATTACCATTTGGTTTAATTCTGACGGCAGTGCCGATTGCACATCAATTTAATATCTCATTGAATCAAGGGAATCATCGCAGAAGCCGTGGTAAAAAAGGAATGGGACCAGTATTACAATTTTACTTTACAAAGTGTCTTTACTTGCCAATATTGCTCTTAGTTGGACTTTTGACTTTCCAATATATGACAATTTCTAAAGAAATAACTGCCAATAAAGAACGTCATCAGATTGTTCAAACTCTGAAGAAAAAAATCCAACCAGGTCAAGCTATTTATGTTTGGGATACAAATTCAATCATTTATCAGCAAACAGTTGCAAAATCAGCATCACATTTTGCTTCCCCTGTAATAAATACTAATAATCTGAAAAATAAACAGATGCTTTATGATGAATTATTACAGAACAAAGCAAAATACATAATTGTCAATAAAAAGTTAAAAGTTCCTGAAAAAGTAAAAAAAATTCTCAGAAAAAATCTGAAATTAGATGAAAAGGTTAATCTATCAGGCTTTGCAATCTACAAAAAGAAATAGCCAATATCAATATCTTGTGTTTTCAAAAAAATGATAACACAAGATATTGATTTTTTTTATTTGGGTGATATAATAGTTCAAGTAAGGAGATTTGGACTAATGACACAAGAAAAAGTTTTAGAACAGCCAGATATAAGAGTAATTAAACGTGATGGTCGTCTCGTGAATTTTGACACCACTAAAATCTATAGCGCCCTATTAAAGGCAAGTGTGGAAGTGACGAAAATGTCACCAGTACTTGAAGCAAAATTAGAAGCAATATCGGAGCGTGTCATTGCCGAAATTCGCGACCGTTTCCCAAATAATATTAAAATATACGAAATTCAAAATATCGTAGAACATGAATTGTTGGCAGCTAATGAATATGCTATTGCTAAGGAGTACATTAATTACCGTACCCAACGTGATTTTGCGCGCTCTCAAGCAACTGACATTAATTTCACAATTGATCAATTATTGAATAAGGATCAATCTGTAGTTAATGAAAACGCCAATAAGGACAGTGATGTTTTTAATACGCAACGTGATTTAACTGCAGGGATTGTCGGCAAATCAATTGGGTTGAAGATGTTACCACCTCACGTGGCCAATGCCCACCAAAAAGGGGATATTCATTACCATGATTTGGACTATAGTCCTTATACACCAATGACTAATTGCTGTTTAATTGATTTTAAAGGGATGTTAGCTAATGGATTCAAAATTGGTAATGCTGAGGTTGAAAGTCCTAAATCAATTCAAACAGCGACAGCTCAGATTTCCCAAATCATTGCAAACGTTGCTTCTAGTCAGTACGGTGGTTGTACAGCAGATCGCATCGATGAATTTTTAGCCCCATATGCCGAATTGAATTATAAGAAGCATATGGCCGATGCTGAAAAATGGGTTGTTGAAGATAAGCAAGAAGAATATGCTTATGAAAAAACTCAAAAAGATATCTATGATGCAATGCAGTCCCTTGAGTATGAAATCAACACCTTATTTACGTCAAATGGGCAAACACCATTTACGTCACTTGGTTTTGGTTTAGGAACATCATGGTTTGAACGTGAAATTCAAAAAGCGATTTTGGAAATTCGGATCAAAGGTTTGGGTAGTGAACATCGTACAGCAATTTTTCCTAAACTCATTTTTACTGTTAAACGTGGATTGAATTTAGAAGAGGATTCACCAAACTACGATATTAAGCAATTAGCATTGGAATGTGCCACTAAACGCATGTATCCTGATATGTTATCATATGACAAGATTATCGACCTTACAGGCTCATTTAAGGCGCCTATGGGTTGTCGTTCTTTCCTTCAAGGTTGGAAAGATGAAAACGGGGTTGAAGTCAATTCAGGTCGTATGAATTTAGGTGTGGTAACCTTGAATTTACCTCGTATTGCCATGGAATCAAATGGCGACATGGAAAAATTCTGGGAATTGTTTAATGAACGCCTATCAATCGGGAAAGATGCTCTTGTTTATAGAGTAGGTCGTGTCAAAGAAGCTACACCAGCTAATGCACCAATTCTTTATCAATATGGTGCCTTTGGCAAACGTCTTGATAAAGATGGTAATGTCGATGATTTATTTAAAAATCGCCGTGCAACAATTTCACTAGGTTATATTGGTCTATATGAAGTTGCTTCTGTCTTTTATGGCGGCGAATGGGAAGATAATCAAGAAGCTAAAGATTTCACAGTTTCAATCATTAAAGCAATGAAAGACGCTTGTGCAGATTGGTCGGATGAGTATGGTTACCACTTCTCAGTTTATTCAACTCCTTCTGAAAGCCTAACTGATCGTTTTTGTCGTCTAGATACAGAAAAATTTGGAAAAATTGAAAACATTACGGATAAAGAATATTACACCAACTCATTCCATTATGATGTTCGTAAAAATCCCACTCCGTTTGAGAAATTAGACTTTGAAAAAGTATATCCAGAATCTGGAGCCTCAGGTGGTTTCATTCATTATTGTGAATACCCAGTATTGCAACAAAATCCAAAAGCTTTAGAAGCTGTATGGGACTATGCTTACGACCGAGTTGGTTATCTTGGTACCAATACTCCGATTGATAGATGCTATGAGTGTCAATTTGAAGGTGATTTTGAAGCTACCGAACGTGGTTTTACTTGTCCTAACTGTGGTAATAATGATCCTAAAACAGTTGACGTTGTTAAAAGAACCTGTGGTTATTTAGGTAATCCACAAGCACGACCAATGGTTCATGGACGTCATAAAGAAATTACATCACGTGTAAAACATATGAATGGCTCAACAATTAAATATCCAGGCCTATAAAATAACTTTGGATAACTGATAAAAGATGTTATGATATTAAGGTTGCTTATAGCAAGCAATCTTTTATTTATCAAGAAAAGGAAAAAACAATGGGAAAATTTCAATTAGACTATAAAGGGATGCAACAAGTTGAACGATTTCATGAAAAAAATTCAACTAAAACAGCATCAAAAAAATTAGCAGGAAAAGATTTGAAAGCTCAATTTTTAGAAAAAGCTAAAAAAGCTGCGAAAAAATAAAGAACTGAGAAAGTTGGTTTATTATGTTGGAAATAGGAATTGTAGGACTAGGTGGGATTTCTCAGAAAGCATATTTACCCTATATGCGTCAATTACCAAATATTCACTGGCATTTATCAACTCGTAACCAACAAGTTAGACAGGAAGTTGCTAATTTATTTGGAAATGCCTCTGTCTATTCTGACCTTGATGACTTAGCTAGTGTAAAATTGGATGGGGTTTTTATCCATGTTGCAACATCGGCACATTATCAGATTGCTAAAGTTTTCTTAGAAAAAGGCATTCCTGTTTATATGGATAAACCATTGACAGAAGACTATCAATTGAGTAAAGATCTCTATCAGATGGCAGCTGACAATGGGACTTTTCTAATGGCTGGCTTTAATCGACGCTTTGCACCCCGTGTCAAGGAGATGTCAACCTTGTCAAATAAGTGTAAAGTTTATGTTGAGAAGAATGATATTAATAGGCCTGGCCAAACTACATTTAAACTATTTGATTTCTTTATTCATCCACTAGACACAGCTTTATTTCTAGCTGATGGGGAACTCTTACATGGTAATTTTATTGTTCAAAGAGAAGAAAATCAAATCTGTCAAGTTGCAGTAAATCTTGTGACAAGCAATGAAATTATACATGTTGGCATGAATCTTCGCTCAGGTAGTCGCAGAGAAGTCATTGAAGTTCAATCACCAGAGCAGACATATCATCTGGAAAATTTAGATGAACTAACCGTCTTTGAAGGAACCAATAGTCATCGGATAGGATTTACTTCATGGGATACAACGCTTTATAAACGTGGCTTTGAGTCAATTATCAAAGAATTCATAGAGGCGCTCGAAAGCAAACAAAATCCAGTGTCACCTGAGACTAGTCTCTTAAGTCATTGGATTTGTGACCAAATCAATAAGTCAGAAATGAGTTTTGGAGAGTTAGACATAAATTTACCAATGTTGAGGTTAAAAGATGCAATTAAGAAGACCTGATATAGATGATAAGGATTCTGTCATGGAAATGATGGCTGAATTTGAAGAACATGATTCTGCACATGATGGTGGTTTTTGGTCAAATGAGGAGTTTGATTATTCAAATTGGTTACAGCAAAACTATGATAATGAAGTGGGATTAAATTTACCCCCAAATAGGGTTCCCTCGATTCAATTTGTAGCCTTTGATGAGAATGGAAATGCATTTGGGTTTCTCAGTTTGAGATTACGTTTAAACGCCTACCTTATAGAATCAGGTGGTCATATTGGTTATTCTGTCAGACCAAGTCAGAGGAATAATGGCATTGCAAAATCGATGTTAAAAGAGGGGATAAAAGTTGCTAGGCAAAAAAATATCCAAGATGTCTTAATAACATGTCATGACAATAATCCGGCTAGTCGAGCAGTTATCATGGCTAATTTTGGTAAATTAGAAGATATCCGTAATCATGTAGAACGGTATTGGATTACTTAAAAAGTGAGGTAATAATGGAAGAAACAACATGGAATACACCTAAAGCTAAAGAATGGAAAAGTGAAGAACTTAGTCAAGGACGAGTGATTGATTATAAAGCTTTTAATTTTGTTGATGGTGAGGGTGTTCGAAATTCTTTGTACGTATCAGGTTGTATGTTTCACTGTAAAGGTTGTTATAATGCTGCCACTTGGTCTTTTAGAGCAGGGATACCCTATACCAACGTATTGGAAGAGCAAATTATGACCGACTTAGCTCAACCTTATGTACAAGGTTTAACGCTCCTTGGCGGGGAACCATTTTTAAATACAAGTTTCTTATTACCACTTATTAAGCGAATTAAAAGAGAATTGCCAGAAAAAGATATTTGGTCCTGGACTGGATATACTTGGGAAGAAATGATGCAAGAGACAGAAGATAAATTAGAGATGCTTTCTTTGATTGATATTCTTGTCGATGGGCGATTTGATATTAGTAAGAAAAATTTAATGCTACAATTTCGTGGCTCTTCAAATCAGCGAATTATTGATGTCAAAAAATCACTGGTCCAAGGACAAGTTCATATATGGGATAAGCTAAATGATGGTGACGCATCTTTTGAGCAAGTCAGTCGGGATCATTTACTTTAAAATAATCTTGAGAATGAGATTATCAAAGGATCTGAAGCAGTTTTCCTCAATTTATCCTCAAACTTATCCACAGCTTGTGCATAAGTCATAAAAAATGTGAATAAACTAAAAAGAGGCCTAGGCCTCTTTTTTAATATAAACAAAATGATCAGCATTAGATAAATCAGAAAAATAGCTGAAACCATTGAATTTCAAGGCTTTTAACTGTGATGAGGATTGGCAATTTGCTTTCATGGCTGCAGTTAAAAATGCGCCTCGAGCTTTTTTGGAAATTGTGGAATGGCTTTTGGGGATGCCGTCTTTTTCTTCTAAAAAGGTGATACTTATCCACAGTTTTCGTTTATCTGTGGAGAATATATCCTCAAATTCACTAGAAAGTAAAGAGATATAAACATCCTCAGGTGATAAAAATTGGTCGTAACGTGGACGCCAATAAGCTTTTAAATTTTGACCATTGATTTTTATTTTCGTTTGGAAGTCAAGTCGATGCTCTGCAATTGGGAAATCCATGGGGATAATACCATATAAAGATGAAGTAATATAAGTCCGTTTGGTTAAATAGTTTTCCTCTTTTTTACTGAGGTTTTCGCGTTTAATATAACGGTACATTAAGCCATTGAAGAGCTTATAAGCGGGATAAGTTAGGGCCTGATTTTGGTGGATTTCCCTGATTCGATTTAATTCTTTTTGCGCAGCTTCAGGCTTAATTTTGTAAACTGAGGCAAGTTCCTCCAAAGTCAGCTCTGCCATCATTGCAATAATTGGCTGGCTGAACTTGGGGATAAGTGGTGGAAAACTTTCTGTTGGCACTTTCATTTCCTTGGCCGTTGGAATCAGGAATTTTAACATAACTTCATTGTAGTAAAGTAAAAGCCCACTTGTCAAGAGTGGACTATCTGAATTATTTCACTAAAGTAACGTGTGTTCTTATCCCATCCAAGTCTTCAAGAAGATAATTATTCTTTTCTTTTTCAATGACGATCATGCCATGAAGCTGAGCTTTTTTAAATGTCGCATCAAAAAAAATCTGATCACTATACTCAATTGTTAGGTAATTTAGGCCAAGATTGCTCTCTTGATGTTTCTGCAAGCTAGGTCCACCCCAATTATTGAAGGCTAGGTGGTGGTGATACTGCCCTGAGGCGATCCATGAGGCAGTTGGAATCGTCATTTTGTTGCCCATTTGGAAAACTTTTTGATAAAGTTGAGACGACGCTAAGGCGTTATGGACACTAAGATGAACGTGACCAATTATTGTTGCTGGGTCTAACTTGTAAACCTCAGGAATTTCAGTTAAGTTATCAAGCATACTTTGACCATCCATTGGGTCTGTCACACCGATGATTTGCCCATCTTCTTTAACATCCCATTCGGAAACATCTTTATCGCGATAGATTTCGACACCATTTCCTTCGGGGTCGCTAATGTAAATGGCTTCACTGTAACCATGATCTGCGGCACCATCAAGTGGCGCTTGCGTAACCAAGATTTGCCGTAAGGCAAGGCCGAGAGCATTACGATTTGGAACTAAGATGGCAGTATGGTAAAGTCCATAAGTTGCTTCTTGGTCGGAGTTAACTAAGCGAAGTTCAATAATGGCTTCTTTGCCGTCAAAAGTTAGTAATGATTTGTTATCGTCTTGACTAAGAATGGATAAGCCAATAATTTCTGTGTAAAAGTTAGTCATATTTGTCAGGTCTTTGACATTTAGTGAGACCATTCCTAAGCGAATAGCTGAATTGTATGTGTAAGTCATAATTAAAATCTCCTGTATTGGTAATAAGTATATTTTATCGCCTTAGTTTCTAAATGAAAAGTAGGCACAATTTAGTAAGTAAGTTACTTATAAGTAACAAATGTGTAATTTAAGTGTTTTTAACCTACTTGTCACAAAAAATTTTTTAGGATATAATGTAAAGTAAGTTACAAAATGATACTAATGAAATGAGGTACCCCCATGTCAGAAGAAAATACAGTTTGCCCTGTGGAAACTACCTTATCCTTAATTGGGGATAAGTGGAAGATTCTGATCCTCAGGGATTTGTTGAAGGGGACCATGCGTTTTGGTCAGTTGCAAAAATCAATTGGCAAGGTCAGTCAAAAAGTTTTAACCAGTCAATTACGTGATATGGAAGCCCATGGTCTAGTTCACCGTGAAGCCTTTGCAGAAGTTCCACCTCGTGTTGAATATTCACTGACTGAAACGGGCCTTAGTCTAGAACCGGTCATCGATTCAATGCTAGCTTGGGGGCAAAACTACCAAGAAAAATATCTGACTAACTAAAGGAGGTGCTAGGCACCTCTTTTTTATTTTGGATTTCGTCTGGCAAAGTCAACAAATTTGAATTTTTCTAATTTATGCCGGCTTTCTGTAAATTGGAATTGTTCATTATTTGACAAATAGACTTTTGATTTCACAGAGACAACATGTTTGTCAGATCCTAAATCTAGTAAAATTTTATCCCGATCATTGATTTGGTCAATTGTAACTTCTTTTAAGGCAAAATCAATTGGTAAGTGGAGTTCTTTCTCCAAATATTGATAAAGTGATACTTCAGCAATTTCTCTTGAGATTGTAGGGACTATATCCTTATTCAAGTAATCAATGTCTAAAACTGAGGCAACGCCATCAACAACACGCTGACGGGTGATTCGCCAGATAATTGTATTTTCTTTGAAGCCAGTTAATTTTGAAACATATTTGTCTACAATTAATTTATCAATAGCAATAACATTTGTTTTCGAATCCATATTGAAGTAGGAAACTAACTCATGATAACTCGTTAATTCAGAAATGGGGAATAATATTTGATGGTGTTTGATGACTTGAGTTCCACGACCTTGTTGGCTTTTAACTAGTCCAGCTTTCGCTAGAAGGTTCAGTGACTTACGAATAGTATCTCTACTTGCATCATACTCTTTACAGAGTTCAATTTCAGTTGGTAAAAAGTCATCAATAGCATAAATTTCTTTGGCAATTTTTTCTTCTAAATCTTTGAAAATGCGTTCATATTTTTTCATAATCGTAATTGTTTCTTTCATTTGTCTATTTTTTTACGGACAACCTATCTTATTTTAACAGAAATATCCTGATTTTCAAGCAAACAACTTGCCTACAAGTTTGGAATCGATTACAATTAAAGTATAAGCTAATTTAATATTGGTCTGTTACATCACTTATTCATTGAAAGCAACTGAATTATTCAGTCGGTTTTAATTATGGAAAAACTAGGGGAAATCAAATGGGAAAATTTGAAAATGAAGCTAAGACACTTCTTTCTGCCATAGGCGGTAAAGAAAACATCAAAGCTGTTACACACTGCGCAACCCGCATGCGTTTTGTTTTGAATGACAATAGCAAAGCTAATGTCAAAGAAATTGAAAAAATTTCTGCTGTAAAAGGAACTTTTACAAATGCTGGTCAATTCCAGGTTATCATTGGTAATGATGTTCCAATTTTTTATAATGATTTTACAGCTGTTTCTGGTGTAGAAGGCGTTTCGAAAGAAGTTGCTAAATCGGCAGCCAAAAGTAATCAAAATGTATTCCAACGTGTTATGACAATGTTGGCTGAAATTTTCACACCAATTATTCCAGCTATTATCGTTGGGGGTCTTATTTTAGGATTCCGTAACGTTATTGATAGTGTTCCATGGAGTTTCCTTGATGGGAAAACAATTGTAGAAGTTTCAAAATTCTGGGCTGGTGTTGATTCATTCTTATGGTTACCAGGGGAAGCAATTTTCCACTTCTTACCAGTAGGTATCACTTGGTCGGTAACTCGTAAAATGGGGACAACTCAAATCTTAGGTATCGTTCTAGGTATCTGTTTGGTTTCTCCACAATTACTTAATGCCTATGCAGTTGCAAGCACTCCAGCTTCTGAAATTGCTAAAAACTGGGTATGGGATTTTGGATCGTTCACAATTAACCGTATTGGTTATCAAGCTCAAGTTATTCCAGCTTTACTTGCCGGTTTAACATTAGCTTATCTTGAAATTTTCTGGCGTAAACGTATTCCAGAAGTAGTTTCTATGATTTTTGTACCATTCTTATCATTAGTTCCAGCAATTATCTTAGCCCATACGGTTTTAGGTCCTTTAGGTTGGACAATTGGTAAAGGTATCTCATTTGTAGTACTTGCTGGTTTAACTGGTCCAGTGAAATGGTTGTTCGGTGCTATCTTCGGTGCTTTATATGCGCCACTTGTTATCACTGGTTTGCACCATATGACAAATGCCATTGATACTCAATTGATTGCAGATACTGCAACTCATACAACAGGTCTATGGCCAATGATTGCACTTTCAAATATTGCACAAGGTTCTGCTGTATTTGCTTACTACTTAATGAACCGTCATAATGAGCGCGAAGCAGAAGTTTCTGTAGCAGCTACAATCTCAGCTTACCTAGGTGTAACTGAACCTGCATTATTTGGGGTTAACTTGAAATATGTTTATCCATTTGTTGCTGGTATGATTGGTTCTGGTGTTGCTGGCTTACTTGCAACAACAATGAACGTTCAAGCTAACTCTATTGGTGTTGGTGGACTTCCAGGTTTCATGGCAATCCACGTTAAATCAATGATTCCATTCTTTATCTGTATGGCAGTTGCTATTGCAATTCCAATGTTCTTAACTTTCTTTTTCCGTAAATCAAACATCATGACTAAAGCTGAAGATGAAGCAATTGCTGATCGTTTAGCTGATTCAGCAGTAGCGGCTCCTGTTGCTACTGAAGCGACATCAACTGTTGCTACTTCAGGTTCTAAAGTTGAAATGGTTAGCCCACTTACAGGTCAAGTAAAACCTTTAAGTGAAGCTGTTGACCCAGTATTTGCACAAGCAGTAATGGGACAAGGTGTTCTGATCCAACCAACCGAAGGTGAATTAGTTTCACCAGTTGATGGACAAGTGTCAGTATTGTTCCCAACTAAACATGCTGTAGGACTTGTTTCTACTGATGGCGTTGAAATTTTAATGCATATTGGTATGGATACCGTTAACCTAGATGGCCAAGGCTTCACAGCCCACGTTAACCAAGGTGATATTGTTAAAGCTGGCGACAAATTAATTTCATTTGATATGGAAGCAATTAAAGCTGCTGGATATCCAACTGAAACACCATTTGTTGTCACAAATCAAGATGCTTACGATGTTACTGTAGATGCTACTTTGCCATCTGAGATTTCTCGTAAACAACCATTAATGACTGCTGTTAAAAAATAAAAGAATTCAAATAGAGAGTACAGGAACTGGAGGCAGTTCCTGTCTCCAGTTCTAGGGAGGAAGAGATATGGCTATTGACAAAAGAAAAGTTGTCTATCAAATTTATCCAAAATCATATAAAGATACTGATGGAAGTGGCGTAGGTGATTTACGTGGCATTATTGAAAAAATTCCTTATTTGCGTGAATTAGGAATTGACATGGTTTGGCTAAATCCCTTTTATCCAAGTCCACAACGAGATAATGGTTACGATGTAGCAGATTACACTGCTGTAAACCCTGATTTTGGAACTATGGAAGATTTTGAAGAACTAATCCGAGTTGGTCAGGAAAATAAGATTGACTTTATGTTAGATATGGTGTTAAACCATTGTTCTACGGAACACGAGTGGTTCCAAAAAGCATTAGCTGGTGATAAATACTATCAAGATTTCTTCATTTTAAGAGATCAACCAACAGATTGGTTATCAAAATTTGGTGGTAATGCATGGGCACCGTTTGGTGATACTGGCAAATATTATCTTCATTTATTTGATGTGACACAGGCTGACTTGAATTGGAGAAATCCTAATGTTCGCGAAGAACTCTTTAAAGTTGTTAATTTCTGGAAAGATAAAGGCGTAAAAGGTTTCCGTTTTGATGTTATTAACTTGATTGGTAAAGATGAAGTCTTAGAAGATTGTGCTATCAATGATGGTAAACCTGCTTACACTGACCGACCAATTACTCACGAATACCTAAAGATGATGAATAATGCCAGCTTTGGTAAAGATGATTCCTTTATGACAGTTGGTGAAATGTCTGCAACGACTATTGAAAATTGTATTCTTTATACAGCTCCTGAACGGGAAGAATTATCAATGGCATTTAATTTCCACCATTTAAAAGTTGACTACAAAGATGGTCAAAAATGGACCTTAATGGATTTTGATTTTATTACCTTGCGTGACCTTTTCCATTCTTGGGGTGAAGGAATGAGTGTTGGTAATGGTTGGAATGCTTTATTCTACAATAACCACGACCAACCACGTGCATTGAATCGTTTTGTAGATATACAAAACTTCCGTGAGGAAGGTGCGACAATGCTTGCTGCTTCAATTCACTTATCACGTGGAACACCTTATATTTATATGGGTGAAGAAATTGGTATGGTTGATCCTGATTATGATACCATGACTGACTACGTTGATATTGAAAGTTTAAATGCCTATCAAATGCTTCTAGATGAAGGTAAGACTGAAGAAGAAGCTTTTACAATTATTAGTGCAAAATCTAGGGACAATTCACGTACACCAATGCAATGGGATGCCAGTAAAAATGCTGGATTTACTACTGGAATTCCATGGCTCAAAGCAGGTAAGACTTACAAAGAAATTAATGTTGAAGCAGAGAAGAATGGAAAGATTTTCCCATTCTATCAAAAATTAATTCAATTACGTAAAGAAATGCCATTAATCTCTGAGGGAGATTATAAAGCAGCTCTCAAAGATAGTGAGCGCATTTATGCCTTTGAACGTGAGTTGGATGGACAAAAATTATTAGTCCTAAATAATTTCTATTCTGATCAAGCTCAAGTTGAACTGCCAATTGAGTATCAAAATGGACGAGTGTTAATTAGTAATTATGAGGTCGATTTAGTTGGTACAAATCTAACTTTAGAAGCTTATCAAACAATTGCAATTCTCGCTAAATAATATAGAAATAAAAATATAAGCCTAAGGAAAGAGGTAGATGATACCTGTTTTGCTTGGGCTTTTTTGTGTTCTCATCTGCTTAGAGGCATTGTATAATAGGATTATCTGACTTTAGCACAAAGTATTTTAAATAATAGATAGATTAAATTGTGCCCAATAGGGACTAGGAAGCTCTCAGTCAATAGTCTAAAATGAAAGAGGAAAGGTAAGGTTATGGTTGATAATAAATCACTAGTAATATTGATGACGTTGATTAGAAATCAACAACTTTCTCTTTATGAATTATCTGTAAAGACAAAGTTTTCCATAAAAACTTTAAAAGATGAAATAGCAACAATCAATCAGTTGTTAGAAGCAAATAAATTTCCCCAACTTGTCATCTCTAATGGCAACTACAGCCTTTCAAAAAAGTTAGAAAATAAGTCACAATTAATTTTTAACTTATTAAATTCACAGCATATTTTTCTTGGACAAGAAGAAAGAATAGCTTTTATTTACCTTTATACTTTTTGTCGGAAAGATTTTGTATCCAATACTCACTATCAATATTTTTTGAAAGTCAGTAAAAATACGACCTTAACGGATATCAAGGCTTTACGTTCCTTAATGGCCAGTTACCAATTGAAGTTAATCTACTCTCGTCAACTTGGCTATACCTTAAGAGGCAAAGAACAAGATAAACACCGGATGGCTATCAAAATAATCACGGATTTGATTCAATCAGCCAATGGACGATGGGCCCTTGACTACATTCTATCTGAGTGGGATTATAAGGTTTCTTATGAGTTACTGGAGCAGAAAGTCACTGATTATTATCAGACTTTCCAAATGACACCAATTCTCGATCGTTTGAAAGAGTGTCTCTACATTATTATCTTTATCCTTAGTCGTTATCAGCGTCCTGTTATTCGAATCGAAGATAACCGGACACCGATTTCCAAGGAAATAGAAGATCTGATTAGTTTGGTGGCAAATGAGGTTAAGCAAGAGGAGAAGGTCGATTTAGAGCTCACAGATCCTCAACAAAACTATCTGCGACTTTTGCTTTCGGGGTCTTTTGAAGGTGACCAGGATAGTGATGACTATTATTTTAGTGAGTTGACATTAGAAATCATTAATCAGTTGGAAGGCATATCATTGTTGCGCTTTGAAGATAAGGGAGCTATGTTGGCAACCATGAAGCGTCATCTGATTCCAGCTTATTATCGACTGCAATTTGGTTTATCTTCATCAAATGATTATGCTTATCGGATTAAGCAGGATTACCCAGAGCTTTTTACCATGGTTCGGCAAGCCTTGCAACCACTTGAAAGAGAAGTGGGTTATCCAATTCCATCCAGTGAAATTGCTTATTTTGTCTTACATTTTGGTGGCTACTTACACCAGCAAAAATCAGTCGTTGAAAGCAAATATCGGGCAGTCATTATCTGTCCTAATGGGGTTAGTTCCTCCTTAATCATTAAGGAAAATTTAAAAATCCTTTTTCCTCAGCTCAGTTTTCAAGGTATTTCACGAGTTGATCAGTTAGATGGTATCGACCCAAATGATTATGACATGATTTTTTCGACTATCATTTTGGATAGAAAAAAGCCATGTTACTTAGTACCAATGATAATGACCGAAGAACAATCTTTTCAACTAGTTGACTTGGTTTGTCAAGATTTTCCAAATCTTGCTGATGAGGATTTAGAAGTTGAAAAAATACTTACTACTATTAAGCATTACGCTACAGTGACTAAGGAAAAAGAACTACGGATTGCATTGCGTAAAATATTGAAACAAGATTTATTAAGAAAGGACGTGAGACCCTTGCTGCACGAATTAATTACAGAACAGACTTATCAAACCAGCTCACAAAAGCTAGATTGGAAAGAAGCAATCAAACTGGCTGCTCAGCCATTGCTTGATCAAGGAAAAATTACGGACCATTATTCCCAAGCAATGATTGAAAAGGTGGAGGAATTTGGACCATTTATCAATCTTGGGAAAGGGATAGCCATTCCACATGCCAGACCCGAAGATGGTGTCGTCGATGTGGGTATGTCCATGTTAGTCCTTGAACAGCCAATTTACCTTTTGGATGATCCCAAGCAAGAAATCCATTTACTGATTTGTATCGCTGCTGTGGATAATGAAACCCATCTAAAGGCTTTGTCACAATTAACCACAATTTTAAGAGATAATGAGCAAGTTAAGGTATTACTTGCTTCACGTAACTACCAGGAAATAAAAAAAATTATTAATCAGGAGGCGTAATATAATGTTAAGAATTGGTACAGCATGTGGCTCAGGGTTGGGCTCAAGTTTTATGGTACAAATGAATATCGAATCTATTCTTAAAGATCTTGGTGTCACTGATGTTGAAGTAGAGCATTATGACCTAGGAGGCGCAGATCCTTCTGCAGCTGATGTATGGATTGTGGGACGTGACCTAGAAGATTCTGCTGGGCACCTTGGGGATGTTCGTATCCTGAACAGTATTATTGATATGGATGAATTAAGAGAATTGGTTACAGCTATCTGTCAGGAAAAAGGATTAATCTAGGAGGAGAGAGAAATGAAATTTTTAGTTGATATTGCCAGTACACCAGCTATTTTGGTTGTCTTGATTGCGGTTATTGGTCTCTTGCTTCAAAAAAAAGCAACACCTGATATTGTCAAGGGTGGTATTAAAACTTTCGTTGGCTTCCTTGTTGTATCTGGCGGGGCCGGTATTGTACAAAGTTCATTAAATCCATTTGGAACAATGTTTGAACACGCCTTCCATCTGTCAGGCGTAGTACCAAATAATGAAGCAATTGTGGCTGTTGCTTTGACAAAATATGGTTCAGCAACCGCTCTAATCATGTTTGCAGGTATGATTTTCAACATTCTTATTGCCCGCTTTACAAAGTTTAAATACATTTTCTTAACTGGTCACCATACGCTTTATATGGCATGTATGATTGCTGTGATAATGAGTGTATCTGGATTTAAGTCAGCATCACTTATCATCTTTGGCGGTTTAGCATTAGGTATTATTATGAGTGTCTCTCCTGCATTTGTTCAAAAATTTATGATTCAATTGACAGGTAATGATAAAGTAGCTTTGGGGCACTTTAGTTCACTTGGCTACTGGCTAAGTGGAACTATCGGTGGTTTAGTTGGTGACAAATCTAAATCAACTGAAGATATTAAATTTCCAAAATCTTTATCTTTCTTACGTGATAGTACAGTAAGTATTACTATTTCAATGACCATAATTTACTTGATTGTTGCGATTTTTGCTGGACCAGGATGGATTGCTAAAGAATTGAGTAATGGAACACACGGACTTGTGTTTGCTCTTCAATTAGCTGGACAATTTGCTGCAGGTGTCTTTGTAATTCTTGCAGGGGTTCGTCTCATTTTGGGTGAAATTGTCCCTGCCTTCAAAGGTATTTCAGAAAAATTGGTTCCAAATTCAAAACCTGCTTTGGATTGTCCAATTGTTTATCCATATGCACCTAACGCAGTATTACTTGGTTTTATTTCAAGTTTTGCAGGTGGGTTAGTAAGTATGGCTGTGATGATTATGACTGGTACAACAGTTATTTTACCAGGAGTTGTCCCTCATTTCTTCTGTGGAGCTACTGCAGGTGTTATTGGTAATGCTGCAGGTGGTGTTAGAGGAGCAACTGTAGGTGCATTTATGCAAGGGGTATTAATTAGTTATCTTCCAATCTTCTTGATGCCAGTACTTGGTGGACTAGGATTTAAAGGAACAACCTTCTCTGATGCAGACTTTGGTTTATCAGGTATCGTTCTTGGCATGCTTAATAAAATCGGTGGTGCGACTGCTATTGCTATTGGACTTGTTCTTATTTTAGTAACCCTCGTAGCATTCTCATTTGTAGGAAAACAATCTAAGGAGGCGTAATGAATGACCTTAAGTGAAGCAAAACTAGCAGAACTAGAACAGTTTGCTCTAGAGATTAGAGTGAATATATTAGAAACGCTGAACCATTTGGGCTTTGGTCACTATGGTGGAAGTTTGTCAATTGTTGAAACATTGGCAGTTCTCTATGGTGAAATCATGCCAATGACCCCAGAGCTTTTTAGCAAGAAAGATCGTGATTATTTTGTTTTATCAAAAGGCCATGCTGGGCCGGCCCTCTATAGTACCTTGTACCTAAAAGGATTCTTTAATCAAGAGTTTCTTCATTCTTTAAATGCAAATGGAACACGACTTCCTTCACATCCTGATAAAAATTTAACACCTGGAGTTGACATGACAACAGGGTCATTGGGACAGGGTGTGAGTGTAGCCACCGGTATTGCATATGCCCAAGTGATTGAAAAATCAGACCACTTCACATATACAATTGTTGGTGATGGTGAATTGAATGAGGGACAGTGTTGGGAAGCATTCCAATTTGCTGCGCATCAAAAATTATCAAACATATTTGTTTTCGTCGATGACAATAAAAAACAATTGGATGGTTTGACTGAAGAAATCTGTCAACCAGGTGATTATGTTCAAAAATTTGAAGCTTTTGGTTTTGAAGCTGTCCGTGTCGATGGTAGTAGCATTCTAGCAATTTATGATGCAATATTAGCTTTAAAATTATCTAATAGTTCTAAACCTAAGTGCATTGTTTTAGATACAATTAAAGGTCAAGGTGTATCATTAATTGAAAATATGACTTCTAACCACCATTTAAGACCAGATCAGGCACAACTCTCCGCTTTAAGTTCTGCAGCAAATGATTTGAGAAAAGAATTGGAGGTTGACTAATGACTAGACAAACAAAAGAAATGCGCCATGTTTATCGTGACTTTTTAGCCGAAGTGAGTGATAGTCATCCTCAAGTAGCAGCACTTGAAGCAGATTTATCAAGTTCAATGGCTACTAACAACTTATCTCAGAGGTTAGGCAAACGTTTTGTCAACTTGGGAATAATGGAAGCGCAGATGATTGGATTAGGGGCCGGATTAGCCGTAAAAGGCTACCATCCTTATATACATACTTTTGGTCCGTTTGCTTCTAGACGTGTTTTTGACCAACTATTTATCTCCCTTGGTTACGCACAGTTACAAGCGACAATTATTGGTTCAGATGCAGGTGTGAGTGCTGAGATGAATGGTGGAACACATATGCCATTTGAAGATTTAGGATTACTCCGCTTGGTTCCAAAAGCTACTGTTTATGAAGTCAGTGATGACATCCAATTTGAGGCTGTTTTGCAAGAAACATTAAGTATTTCAGGACTATCCTATATTAGAACGATTCGTAAAAAACCACTTCCGATATATGAAGCTGGCGAATATTTCTCACAAGGGTACAAAGTTCTTCGTAGTGGCAAGGATGCAACAATTGTTGCTTCTGGTATCATGGTCGCAAAAGCAATGGAAGCAGCAGAGCTCTTATCAGAAAAAGGAAAAGAAGTTGAAGTTGTTGACCTCTTTAGAATTAAGCCATTACCGGAATCATCAATAGCTAATCTTATTGGGAAAACAATTGTTACTGTAGAAAATCATAATCAAATTGGTGGTCTTGGGTCTGCTATTTGTGAAGCACTATCAACAGAGAAAAATACATCTGTTACTCGAATGGGTGTAAAAGAGTCCTTTGGTCAAGTCGGAAAAAGTGATTACCTACTTGATGTTTATGGCTTATCTACTAATCACATTGTTGAAACAGTCATGTCCTTATGAAAAAAATGAGCAGCTTATACGAAGCTGCTCATTTTTTAAAATGGTGTTTAAAGCTGAATATTCTTAGTTTTTTTACTAGAAATTTGGTACAATGTAAGAGATTACACTGCTTTTTAATAAGTAATAGCAGTAACTATTAGGAGGAGACATAATGGTCGATTATAAAGAAAATTTTTATCACGCTGTTAATGGTAAATGGGCTGAAACAGCTGTAATCCCTGATGATAAACCTAGAACTGGTGGATTTTCAGACTTAGCTGATGAAATTGAAAATTTCATGTTAGAGACAACAGACAAATGGTTAGCAGGGCAAGAACAACCTCAAGATGCTATTTTAGGAAACTTTATTAAGTTTCACCAAATGACATCAGATTATGCTAAACGTGAAGAAGTAGGTGTACAACCTGTTTTACCTTTGATTGAAGAATACCAAAATTTAAACTCGTTTGAAGAATTTGCCTCTAAGATTGCTGAATTCGAAATGACAGGTAAACCAAACCTCTTCCCATTTGGTGTAGCACCTGACTTTATGAATGCTCAGTTAAATGTGCTTTGGGCAGAAGCACCATCTATTTTATTACCAGATACAACTTATTATGAAGAAGGGCACGAAAAAGCTGATGAATTGCGTCAGGTTTGGCGTCAGTCACAAGAAAAAATTCTGCGGAACTTTAATTTTTCAGACGAAGAAATTTCGGACTTATTAGATAAAACACTTGAACTAGATAAGCAATTGGCACAGTATGTTCTTTCGCAAGAAGAAGCGTCTGAATATGTTAAGCTTTATCATCCATACGAATGGGCTGACTTTAGCAAATTAGCTCCAGAATTGCCATTAGATGCTATCTTTACGCAAATCTTAGGTCAGGTTCCAGATAAGGTTATTGTTCCTGAGGAACGCTTTTGGACGAAATTTGCTTCTCGCTATTATTCTGAAGCAAATTGGGACTTGTTGAAAGCTGATTTAATCATTGGTGCTGCCAATGCCTATAATTCCTATTTAACAGATGCGATTAGGGTTGAATCTGGTGTTTATGGCCGTGCGCTCTCAGGAACACCTCAAGCCATGAATAAGAAAAAAGCTGCTTACTATCTCGCACAAGGACCTTACAGTCAAGCAATTGGTTTATGGTATGCTGATAAGTTCTTCTCACCTGAGGCGAAAGCTGATGTGGAGCACAAAGTTGCTACGATGATCGATGTTTACAAATCGCGTTTACAAGCCGCTGATTGGCTAGCACCAGCTACACGTGAAAAAGCGATTATTAAACTAAATGTGATTACACCACACATTGGTTATCCGGAACAATTACCTGAAACTTATGCTAAGAAAATTATCGATGAGAGTCTATCATTAGTTGAAAATGCGCAAAAATTAGCGGCTATTTCAATCGCTCACAGTTGGAGTAAATGGAATCAACCTGTTGATCGGAAAGAATGGCATATGCCTGCTCATATGGTCAATGCTTACTATGATCCGCAACAAAATCAAATTGTCTTTCCTGCGGCCATCTTACAAGCACCTTTCTACTCATTAGAACAAAGTTCTTCAGCCAACTATGGCGGTATTGGAGCTGTTATTGCCCATGAAATTTCACACGCCTTTGATACTAACGGTGCTTCCTTCGATGAACATGGATCATTGAAAGATTGGTGGACTGAGGCAGACTACACAGCCTTTAAAGAAAGAACTGATAAGGTTGTTGACCAATTTGAAGGTTTGGATTCCTATGGAGCCAAGGTTAATGGTAAGTTAACTGTTTCTGAAAATGTAGCAGACCTTGGTGGTGTGGCTTGTGCTTTGGAAGCTGCCAAAAAAGAGGCTGACTTCTCAGCGCGTGATTACTTTGTTAACTTTGCTCGTATTTGGCGGATGAAAGCTCGCCCTGAATTTATGCAAATGATGGCGACAGTTGATGTGCATGCACCAGGAGAATGGCGTACAAATGTTACGCTAACAAACTTTGATGAATTCCATCAAGAGTTCGGCGTAACTGAAGGAGACTTAATGTGGCGTTGTCCTGAAGATAGGGTTATTATTTGGTAATAGAAAAGGTTGAGCCTAAGCTCAACCTTTTTTATGAGAGAAAAAAACCTTGAACCAGTTGAGTTCAAGGTTTTTGTTGTTCTTAGTTATTAAGAGCAGCAGCCATTGTAGCAGCAACTTCTGATTCGAAGTCGTTAGCTTTTTTCTCGATACCTTCACCAACTTCAAAACGTGCAAATGAGATTGCTTTTGCGTTTACTGAGTTTAGGTATTGTTCAACAGTTTTGCTGTCATCCATGATGTAAACTTGTGCTAAAAGTGTGTATGCTTGGTCAACTTTTGTGTTATCAAGCATGAAACGATCCATTTTACCTGGAATGATTTTATCCCAGATTTTTTCAGGTTTACCTTCAGCAGCTAATTCAGCTTTGATATCTTCTTCAGCTTTAGCAATAACTTCATCTGATAATTGAGCTTTTGATCCATAAGTTAAGAATGGAAGTGGAGCTTTATCAACCATTGCACGTGATTCGTTATCAAGTTCAATAGCATGGTTAAGTTGTGCTAATTCATCGTGTACAAATTGAGGATCAAGTTCAGTGTATGAAAGAACAGTTGGTTTCATAGCTGCAACGTGCATTGCTACTTGTTTAGCAAGAGTTTCATCGCCACCTTCGATAATAGTGATAACACCAATGCGTCCACCGTTATGTTGGTACGCACCAAAGTGTTGTTCGTCATTTTTTTCAATAAGTGCAAAACGACGGAATGAAATTTTTTCACCGATAGTAGCAGTTGCATTTACATATGCATTAGCTAATGTTTCACCAGAAGGCATAGTTAATTCAAGTGCTTCTTCGTTGTTAGCAGGTTTACCTTCAGCAATAACTTTGGCTGTTTCGTTAACTAATTCAACGAATTGAGCATTTTTTGCTACAAAGTCTGTTTCAGCATTAACTTCAACAACAGCAGCAACATTACCATTTACGTAAACACCAGTTAAACCTTCAGCGGCAACACGGTCAGCTTTCTTAGCAGCTTTAGCCATACCTTTTTCACGGAGTAATTCAACTGCTTTGTCCATGTCTCCGTCAGTTTCAACAAGTGCTTTTTTAGCGTCCATAACGCCGGCACCAGATTTTTCACGCAACTCTTTTACAAGTTTTGCTGTAATTTCTGCCATTAGTAAAATCCTCCAAAAATAATTTTTTATCAATTTAAAAAAACGGAACAGAGCGGTTTGCTTCTGCCCCGTTTGGTTTTTCGATTGTCAAAGACTAATCATTCAAAATCTTAAGTGAATTAAGCGTTGTCGCCTTCAACAACTTCAACGATTTCTTCGATTGAATCTGCTTTAGCTTCAGTTTCAAAGTTAACGTCTGCATCTTCACCTTGACGGCCTTCGATAACAGCGTCAGCTAATTTAGCAGTGATTAATTTAACGGCGCGGATAGCGTCATCGTTAGCTGGGATGATAACATCGATATCATCTGGATCAGCATTAGTATCAACCATAGCTACAACTGGAATACCAAGTTTTTTAGCTTCTTTAACAGCGATTTGTTCTTTATGTGGGTCAACAACGTACATTACGTCTGGGATACGAGGCATATCTTCGATACCACCTAGGAATTTTTCAAGACGTGCACGTTGTTTGTTAAGAAGTGAAACTTCTTTTTTAGGAAGAACTTCAAAAGTTCCTTCTTCTTCCATACGTTTGATTTCTTTCAAACGAGCGATACGTTTTTGGATTGTTCCCCAGTTAGTAAGAGTTCCACCTAACCAACGGTGGTTGATGAAGTATTGACCAGCACGAGTTGCTTCGTCTGCAACAGCTTCAGCAGCTTGTTTTTTAGTACCAACGAACAAGATAACAGCGTCATTTGCTGCAGCGTCACGAACAAATTCGTAAGCTTGGTCAGCTAATTTAACAGTTTGTTGTAAGTCGATAACGTGGATTCCGTTACGTTCTGTAAAGATGTATTTAGCCATCTTAGGGTTCCAGCGACGAGTTTGGTGGCCAAAGTGAACACCAGCCTCTAATAGTTGTTTCATTGAAATTACTGCCATGAGTAGTTTCTCCTTCATAATGTTTTTTTCCTCTCTTAAACTTCAGCTTGCAGACTAACCCAAAGGGCAACAAGTCAACAATTGGTTTAAGATGAGTATTTGTCGCACAAACGACATGACCATTCTATCAAAAATATTCAATTTATGCAAGTCAATCTCACTTTAATAAAACAAAAAAACTACTCAGAAACTGTGATTAGTTAAAGAGTAGTTTGAATTATTATTGACGGATTAAGTAGTCAAATGCGCCAATGGCAGCAGTTGCTCCTGACCCCATAGAAATGATAATTTGTTTATAAATAGAGTTTGTACAATCACCAGCAGCAAAGATACCAGGAATATTTGTAGAACCATGGCCGTCAACGACAATCTCGCCTCGGTCAGTTAATTCAATTCCACTATCTTTAAGCCATTGGGTATTCGGTATAAGTCCAATTTGGACAAAGACACCTTCTAAGTCAGTATGCTTTTCTTCTTGGCTTTCTCGGTCAGTGTAGTTGAGACCTGTTACATGATCTTGACCGACAATATCTTTCGTTGCTGCATTAGTAATAATGGTTAAATTATTTGTTTTTGCAGCGCGATCTTGAAGGACTTGATCGGCTTTTACTTCAGGTAAAAACTCTAAGACAGTTACTTGTTTACATAAACCAGCTAAGTCTAAGGCAGCTTCCATACCTGAATTACCGCCACCTATAACAGCAACATCTTTTCCTTCAAATAGTGGTCCGTCACAATGTGGACAGTAGGTCACCCCTTTGTTACGGAACTCATCTTCACCTGGAACATTGATGTTACGCCATTTTGCCCCAAGGGCTAGGATTGCTGTTTTAGCTTGTAATACAGCACCATTAGCAAGTGTTACTTCAATTAAATCTTCTTTTTTAGCAATCGAAGTAGCTAACTGAACTTTGATAATATCAACATTATAAGATTTTGTATGCTCTTCAATTTGGGCCATTAATTTAGGACCTTCAGTATAAAGAGTACCAATCATATTTTCAATGCCGACAGTCTCCATTACTTGTCCACCGAAAGTTTCAGCTAGAAGGCCAGTTTTCAGTCCTTTACGCGCAGCGTAGATTGCAGAGCTATTGCCCGCAGGGCCACCGCCAATGACAAGGACATCATATACGCCTTTTTCTGAAAAATTGTCAGCAGAGGCTGGGCCGGTAATCTTTTCCAATAGCTGTTCAACAGTGGTACGTCCTGAAGAAAAGACTTGGTTATCTAGGTAGACCGTTGGGACGGCCATGATTCCTCTTTCTTTAACCTCGTCTTGGAACATGCCACCTTCAATCATGGTGTGTGAAATCTTAGGATTTAAGACTGACATGATATTAAATGCCTGTACTACATCAGGACAATTATGACATGATAAACTAACATAAGTTTCAAAATGAAGCTCTTTATCAATTGCTTTAATTTGATTCGCCAGCTCTTGTTCAATCTTTGGTGGTCGACCAGAAACTTGTAACAAAGCTAAAACAAATGATGTGAATTCATGTCCGAGTGGAATACCAGCAAATTCAACACCACTTTCTTTATCTAATTGGGCAATTTTAAAACTGGGTTGTCGAGTTAGTGATTTTTCCTCGATTGTAATTTTACTAGACATGTTTGCTATTTCTTCTAAAAACTCTTTTACGTTTTTAGAATTTTGATCATCACCAAGGTTTACTTGAAAGACAATATCAGATTCTAATAGATCAAGGTATTGTTTGATTTGGTTCTTAATATCTGGAGTAAGCGACATAAATTCCCTCCTTATCTATTGAAAAAAATTAACTAAATTTTACCAACTAAATCTAGACTTGGAGTTAATGTTTCAGATCCTTCTTTCCACTTAGCGGGACATACTTCACCTGGATGTTGACGAATATATTGAGCAGCATGGATTTTGTCAATTAGAGTGCTTGCATCACGTCCGATACATCGGCATTGATTTCCATCATTTGGATGATGCCATCTGGATCAATGATAAATGTTCCACGTTGAGCTAAGCCGTCTTCTGATAAGACCTCGAAAGCTTCTGAAATTTTATGTGAAGGGTCACCAATCATTGTATACTCAATTTTTCCAACAACTTCAGAGTCATCATGCCATGCTTTATGAACAAAGTGAGTATCTGTAGAAACTGAGTAGACTTCAACACCTAATGATTTAAGTGATGCATATTGATCTTGTAAGTCACCAAGTTCAGTTGGACAAACAAAAGAGAAATCTGCAGGGTAGAAACAGAAAATTGCCCATTTCCCTTTAATATCCTCACTAGTAACAGTGATAAACTCGCCATTATGATATGCGTCCGCTGAAAATTCAAGAATTTCTTTTCCGACTAAAGACATTTACAAGTCCTCCTTCTTTTTTATACTTGTATTATAGGCAAAGAAATAATAAAAGTCTATTGAAAAAAGCTAGTAAAACAGGGCAATTATCAGAAAATTCTAGTGGTATGAGATTGTTCTTAAATTAGAAATAATTTAAATAGCACTGTTGCAATATTTAGAATGATTCTAATTGTTAAAAATATTGGACTAGGTTAGAAAAAAATTCCAAAAGTTTTTTTGATCCTATATTGAAGTTAAATTTATCTTGACCTTTACTGGAATTTAGGGTAAAATTATTACTGTTGTGGCGGTATAGCCAAGTGGTAAGGCACGGCTCTGCAAAAGCTTGATCGTCGGTTCAAATCCGTCTACCGCCTTCATCCAAGCATCCGTCGGGATGCTTTTTTTTATTTTTTCTATTATTTATTAGGAAGTTAGATTATGAAAAGAAAATCAGGGAGATCACAGTTAGGACTTGGGAAAATTATTCTTTGGGTCTTTTTATTGTCTCTTTTAGTTGTACTATTACCTTTTCTAGGGGCGATTGGCCTAGCCGCAAGTACCTATTTTGCGCTGTTTCAAAAAAATTGGAAGCGAGCAGGCGCTGTCTTGGTAGCAGCTTTGTGCTGCTTTGCTCTGACAGGATTAGTGTCAAACTCTCAAACAACTTCAGGCAAGAATAAGGATTGGAATCAGTCAAACCTAGTTTCTAGTAGTAGTAAGCCTGAAAGTAGCTCTACTGATTCTACTAGCACTGCCACTAGTTCTAGTCAGCTAAATACTAGTTCGTCTTCTATAAATAAAGAAGAAAGTCAAATCAGCGCGAGTCAATTCCAAAGTAATGGCCTTTTAGAATTTACAAAGAAAAAACAGCTTTATTTAGCTCCATTGGATCGCTTGGGCCGTGCAACTTTGGGGCACATTCAGTTACGGGATGCTGATGAGCCGGTGAATAAACGTAAGAACCGCATTTCTTATAATCCAGTTGGCTGGCATAACTTTAAATTTCCATTTGGTGATGGAACTAAGGAAGCTTGGTTAATGAATCGTGGGCACTTAGTGGGTTATCAATTCAGTGGCTTAGAAGAGGATGGTAAGAATCTCGTACCAATGACTGCTTGGCTCAATTCGGGGAATTATGCGGGCATGGATTCTGGCAATGAGGAAGGGATTCTCTATTATGAAAATCTTCTTGACAGCTGGTTAGCTAATCACCCTAATTATTGGTTAGACTACCAGGTTAAGGCTATTTATCAAGGAGATGAATTAATTCCGCGTCAAGTTGAGTTGCAGTATGTTGGGATTGATCAGGAGGGCCAGCTTTTACAAATTTCTTTAGGTGGCGACAAAGAGTCAGTGGATGCTTACGGCATTACAAAAGTAGTTTTAGAAAATCAGTCTCCGAATGCAACCATTAATTATGTTGATGGGAAGGCCCAAGGCCTAGTCGCAAAAGCTCAAGAGGTCGAAAATCAAACTGTTCCAGCTCAGCCTTCATCTAGTTTGGAAGCACAAGCACCAGCTCAAGATCCAAATCGAATTGTCTATGTAGCTAGCCATGGGACTTCAGATGCTTATTGGTATTATAAAGAAAGCATGCCGTCAACAACTAAACTTGAAAATGTTGTTGAGATGAAAGAAGCAGATGCTATCAGCTTAGGCAAACATCATTCCTTAAATGAATAAAAAAGTCTGGACCCCTAAGTCCAGACTTTTTTATAGTTTGTTTAGCCATTCTTTGGCAGCTTGCAAACTGGCTTGCGTGATTTGGTGACTGCGAACCCAAAAACTAATGATTTTAGCTTGTCTTTCTTCAAAAAGATCGACTACATGTTGGCTGTCTGCTAGTGAAACAATAGGGTCATCTTGACCCATTGAAATGAAGACTTGTGTTTTTTTAACATAGGGCGTGCTATGTCTGGGCTCCAGTGGATACATGGGAGCCATCAGGATAGCTTGTCTAAAAGGACTATCTTCTTGCAATAATAAATTAATTGCCATATTTGCACCATTTGAGAAGCCGACGAGGACTAGGTTATCTAGTTTAAAATCCTTTTCTTGGCTTTTGGTGATAATGTATTCTGTTAGGCTTTGCCCTCGCATCTCAAGGTCATCCAGATCAAACTGTCCTTCCGCTTTTCGTTTAAAAAAGCGCAGAGCACCATTCTCCGAAACATCGCCCCGCAGGGAGAGGACCGTAGCATTAGGATTGAGGTAGTTGGCAATTGGTAATAGATCTTTTTCGTCACCACCTGTTCCATGCAAGAGCACTAAGGTGGGTTGATTTGGTTGTCCAGATTTGAAGAGTGATTTCAAAATTCCTCCTAGGGTCGTGGGATGGTCAGGGTTTGACCAAGCTTGGCATAGTCATTTCCGGCTAAACGGCTGATAGGGTCGAGTTGATCAGCTAAGACGTGGGTTTTCTGATATAAGGCATCTTCTAAATGATAAGCTTGAACCGACAGTAGTAGGAGGTCCGCTATAATCTGCTCATCCGCCCCTTTGATTGGAACGTGTTGGTAAAGCTTAGTCTCAAAACGAATAGCTGACTCTTTAACCCCAGGCGTTCTAATTGTCGAGGAGTCAATCATGGTCATGCCAGTTAGATTAAGTTCACTTTCATTATGCGCCAGCTCTTTTGCAGCCTGATTGACAGCTTCTAAATTATGACTGGTCACACTATGAATAACAGCTTCGCCACGCTCAAGTATATTGATAGTGGTATCTTTGGGTTGACCATTTTTGCGTTGAATGCTGACGGATAAGATAGCTGGATCATAAGAGACAATGTTATAAAAGCTAAAAGGAGCCAAATTAACAATCCCCTCAGCAGAGAGAGTTGATAAAAAGGCAATTGGCCGAGGAATGACACTACCAATCAAAATCTTATATTGATCTTTGGCTGATAATTGAGATGCTTCAATAGAAATCATAAGGATCCTTTCTAAGTTTATAAATCAAGTGGCTCCAAATTCTGAATCAGTTGCTGGCGCTTCTGCTCAAGTCTAGATGGCAGTTGTAAGTTTTGACCCAAAGAATCGACAGCCTCATCAACTGTCAAACCTGGAACTTTTGTGGCGAATTCAAAGATTACCTTACCAGGTTCTCTTAAGTAAATGGATTGGAAATATTTGCGGTCACGGATAACAGTGACATTGAAACCTTGGTCGGTTAGTTGCGTTTGTTTTGCTTTCAGCTCTTCTAAATCATTGACCAGCCAAGCAATATGGTGAACGGTTCCTGGTCCCATTTCTCCTCGTTGATAATTAACCTTGGGAATAATGATTTCCTGTTCAGAATCACTTTTAAAGGTGAATGATATTGTTAAACCGTCTTCAAAAGCAGGTGCAAGCCCCAAGTTTTTTTGGAGAAATTCTTGACTAGCTTTATAGTTAGATGAGAGTAAATAGGAACCGTGGAGTCCGGTGATTGATGGATTCTGACTCTTGTCGCTTGTTGCTACTAGGGCTATATCTAGGTTATCAAGGTCACTAAAGAACAAGGCAGGCTTCGTTCCCCATTGGTTTTCTTGGAAAGCAATGTTAGCCTTCTTCAATTTTTGACGCCAAAAATCTAATGCATTTTTGGGAACGCTGAGAGCAATACGTCCGACTTGTCCACTACCGATTTGACCAGCTTTGCTATTTCCTAAAGGGAAAAAAGTTAGCAAACCTTGGTGGTTATGGGGGCTACTGTAATAGAGGTGGTAGTGGCTAGGGTCGTCAAAATTGACGGTCTGTTTGACCAGTTTTAGGCCGAGCAAGTCTCTGTAAAAGTGGATGTTTTCGTTAACGTCGCCAACCATGGCACTAATATGGTGAATTGATGTGATTGTGGGCATCCTTTGCCTCCTTAGGATCTTTTAGTATCAAAGGGTCTAATGGCCGCTTCAATAAAATGACGTTTTGGTTCTAAAAATGGCGGAAGTGATAAGGCTTCGCCTAAAGTTTCATAGGGTTCATCTGTCATGAAGCCTGGTCCATCAGTAGAAAGCTCAAGTAATATATGACCAATTCGCGAATAGAGGGCTTGGAAATAGAAGCGATCAACTAGTCCTGAGCTCATGATACCCAAGGCATTATATTTTTCGGCCCAATGTTTGATAGCTTCTTGGTCAGCAAGTCGGAAGGCCACATGATGGACCAAACCATAACCTTGCATTTCTTGTTGGTCACTTTCCTTGTGACGTAAGATAACTTGCCCGCCATGTCCACCTTGGGCAACTTCTAAGATAGCGTAATCTGATTCACCTTCCAGGATACGCATACCATAGACTTGGATTAAATAGTTTTTGAAGTCATCAAAGTAAGAAACCGTGATTTCAATTGGTCCTAAGCCGTAGATTGCTTTATCCGAAGGTACGGGACCATTCTTCCAAGGTTGACCAGCAGGAACTCCCGAATTGTGTTGATCAGAAACTAATTGATAGCGTTGGCCATCTTCTTCTTCAAATGGGAGAGCTTTATGACCAAATAGGTCGATGATACCATCATGTTTGACTCCAAACTGGTTAAAACGATTTAAGTAATAATCTAGTGCTGCGTCATTTGGCACTCGAAGTCCAATCCGGGTAATTCCGTTTGTACCACGGACGCCCTTTGGATTATTGGGAAAATCAAAGAAAGTCATATCTGTCCCAGCTGAACCCATGTCGTCTGCGAAGAATGTATGATAAGTATGAATATCATCCTGATTAACAGTCTTTTTGACCAGACGCATTCCTAAAATTTCCGTCACAAAACGATAATTTGCTTCAGCACTATTGGTCATCGCCGTAACATGATGGATGCCAAGTAAGTTTGTTTGAGTCATATATTACCTCCTAATATAACAAATCTTTTTTCTACCTATATATTATCACTAATTAGTAATAAAACAAAAGATTTGCTCATCAAAAAAAGAAGTAACTTCAAGTTACTTCAATTGGTGTCGATAATTTATGATATCGTAGACAAAGTTTGGTGAATTATCACGCAGAGAATAGCTTTCTAATTCATTAACTTCATCACGAAGTTGTTGTGCTTCTCTAGCTGTGATATGACCAGCAACTTCAAATTCATGAATCGTTTGTCGTTCCAGATAGTAACCATGAATCCGTTCACCGCTAGAATCTGGGATAAAGTTAGCAATCACCCGCTCAACAAAAAGTCCAGACTTCATCAATTCAGCATTTTGAATCCTTTGATTCTGTAAAAAATTAACTAATGACGAATTGTAAAAGCCTTCTAAGTCTTCCAGTGATTCGAGGATTAATTCTGTATTAGCTAAATATAAATCCGTCAAATGGTCCCGATTTTCTTCAGATAAACGGATTCTAGCTTTTTGTAAACTGGTCAAACTCGATTTCAAGTCGCTACCGACAGACCACATCTCATGAATGACATGTCGAATAACACGGAGCAAAATGGTAAAGGAATAATTAAAACTTGAGATAAAACTTCGGTTAACTTGACGTTCCATTGATTTTATGTAGGTTTGATAAATCCGATACTCAAAAATTGTAATATCTTTGTGGCGAAAGGCGTGTTCTAGTCCTTCATTTTCAATAGCAAGCATCAGCAGTTGTAACTCAGCTAATTCCTCCTTGACATTATTTGGCTCTTGTTCCAAGATTAGATTCTCAATCCGACGGTTATAGGCATCTAAGACATAGTATAATCCAGCTTGATTTGCTTGAGCTTTTTGTCCTTCTGTCTCTAATTTTTTGACAACTGACGTTAAAATATCAATCTTAGTTAAATAGTTCTCTGTCGACCGAGCAACAGGCGCTAAGCGGGGTAGAACCAGTAAGCCAATCAAAAAACTAAGCAATGTAATTGCACCGACTGTAAACAAAGTCAATGAATTTTTGTAAGTATCAATCTGCGGAATTAAAAGGATAATGGCTAAAGAAACACTCCCTTTAACTCCTGAAAAAGTCAGAAGATTAACAGTAGGTAAGTATTTTTTAAAAGCTTTGTGGTACTTACGACTTCTGAAAAAGAAGTAAATGATAATTGTTAGGTATCTTATAAGGAATAGCAAAGCTGTCAAAATAACCACGATAAAAAGTAGGTAGACATTGCTATAACTTGGACTAGCTAAAAGGGGCCCAGTAAATTGGGTTAGTTCGACGCCAAAAATAATGAAGACTAAACCATTTAGTATAAAATTAATGGTTTCCCAGATAATATTTGTGACGCGGTCAACTTGCGCATCAAAGAGGGTAACTTTTTTAATCCGATTTGCTTGCATCACACCGGCTACAACGACGGCAATGATACCTGAGACATGAAGCATGTGTGCAATGAAGTAAACGACAAATGGGAGAGTTAATTCTAACAGAAGCGCACCAGTCACGTCTGCTGCATCAAATTTTTCAAGCACCGACAGAAAGATTCTGTTGAGTAGAGCAAAGATTAAACCAATAACAATTCCACCCAAAATTGAAAAAAGTAGATTTAAGCCTGCATCGGCTAGGGAAAAATAGTCTGTGACCAAGGCTGTTAGTGCAAACTGAAAAGCAACAAGTGCACTAGCATCATTCAACAAACCCTCAGAAGTTAAGGTGTTTTTTATCCGATTGGGGAATTTGAAGCGTTTGGCCAAGGATAGGAAGGCTACGGCATCGGTTGGCGCTAGGGCCGCTCCCATGGCAAAACAGAGGGCTAATGGTAATTCGACCGGAAGTAAGGTTTTGATACCATAACCCATAACAATTGTGCTAATCATGACAGCAGGTAAGATTAAATAGAGAACTAAACCTCTTGAACGGATAAAGCTTTTGACATCACTTTCCTGACCTTCTCGAAAGTTAAGGGGGGCAATGACAAAGGCTAAGAAGATTTCTGGATCAATGATTAAATGGTGACCTTTATTAAAAATGCCAAACAGGATTCCGAAAAAGAGCTGAATGGCAGGTAGGGGGATTTGTGGAAAAATCCGATTAATCACATTTGATAAAATGAGCGAAAGGAGGAAGGTAATGACCAGTATTGGAATTGACATATTAAGGGGTGTCCTGACCTTGTTTAGAGTTACTTTCTTTGCGGAATTCTTCTTTTAACAAAGCAATCTTTTGATCAATTAATGAAATATCCTCATGCTCAATCAGTTTGTGACAACGCTCTTTTTCTAAGCCAATCAATTTTTTCTTGATTTTCTTAGCTTTTTTAAGATCTTTGCAAGTGAAATCTCCGCAGTCAGCTGTTTCCATTTTATCGTAAAGGTATTTTTGACGCATTTCTTGAACACGACTAATAATATTTGACTCTGTCAATATTTGTACTCCCTAGAAACAAGCTTCTGTTCCTTATAACTATAATATATTTTAGATGATAACTTGTTTTTAAAATAAAACAAATTTAATCTCTTTATGACACATTTTAGCCTAGAAAATAAATTAACTCAAGAAAAAACTCTAGCAAAATAAAAAAGCGTTTTCTATTCACTTTATTTTAAAAGCGCTTTTAATGTTTTTTCTTGACTTTACTATAACAGTTTGATACACTTGACTAGTAAATTAGTTTGTGAGTTAGTATATGTGTTCCACATCATCGTTTCTCTCTATTTTTACACAAGAATTTATGGAAAGGAAGTAGATGATTATGGCACAAGGTACAGTTAAATGGTTTAACGCTGAAAAAGGTTTCGGTTTTATTTCAACTGAAAATGGGCAAGATGTCTTCGCACATTTTTCAGCTATCCAATCTAATGGTTTCAAATCTTTAGATGAAGGACAAAAAGTGGAATTTGATGTTGAAGAAGGTCAACGTGGCCCTCAAGCAGTAAACATCGTTAAATTGTAATTTACAATTAAACATGCATAAATGATGAGTACCTTCTGGTGCTCATTTTTTTGTTTAATATAGTCAGATATTTCCATTTGCTTTTAAGGATAGCAATTTGTTATAATTAAAGTCAGTTTTAGTCAAATAGGGAAACAACCTTGTGAATGAGTAAGTATTAATTAAGGGAGTGAGATTATGCCAAGTAAAAACACATCGGATAGTATTGAAGAGTATATCAAAGAACTTCTGGAGCAATCTGGGATTGCAGAAATTAAACGGTCTTTATTAGCTGACTCTTTTCAGGTTGTACCTAGTCAGATAAATTATGTCATCAAAACGCGCTTTACTGAAAGTCGTGGTTATGAAGTAGAGAGCAAACGCGGTGGCGGCGGTTATATTCGTATTGCCAAGGTGCATTTTTCAGATAAGCACCAATTAATTGGTTCCATGAATGCAATGCTTGGTGAACGCGTTAGCCAACAAGTGTTTACAGATTCGATTCAAATGCTTTTTGATGAAAATCTTATTACTGAGCGAGAAGGAAACATTGTTCTTGCTATGGCGACGGACGATGTATTAGGTGAAGATGCTCCAAGCATCCGTGCAAAGATGCTATATCGTTTGTTACGTCGTATTGATAGAAAGGGAAGCATTAATGATTGATTACTCAATAAAGATGCAAGAGATATTTAAACAGGCCCAGTACCAAGCAGCTCGCTTTGGCAGTTCGCATTTGGAGACCTGGCATATTCTCTTAGCAATGGTGAAAGAAGAAGGTTCCCTAGCAGGATTAGTTTTTAGTGAATTTAATAATAAAATTTCAGAAGAAGAATATGAAGCAGCTGCAATTTTGGCCGTGGGAAAAAGTCCTCAAGATGATATTAAAGAAGTACATTTCTTAGGTCAGTCCAAGACTTTAACCAATATTCTTAAGTTTTCTGAAATGATAAGTTTGGTTACAAATGCTTCTGAAGTAGGTTCAGAGCATGTTCTTTTTGCAATTTTGTTAAATCCAGATATTATGGCTGCCCGACTCTTAGAGATGGCTGGCTTCAAAATTAAGGATGATGGACAAGGACAACCAAAGCTTGCTGATCTCAGAAAAGCTATTGAAATACAGGCGGCATATAGTAAAGAAACAATTAAAGCTATTCATGAGTTACGAAAACCTAAAAAAGCCAAAGGTGCTGGATCTTTTTCTGACATGATGAAGCCGGCTAGTACAGCTGGAGACTTGTCAGATTTCACCAGAGACCTAACGGAAATGGCCAACCAAGGACTATTAGAACCAGTTATCGGCAGAGATAAAGAAATCACACGGATGATTCAGGTTCTCAGTCGTAAAACCAAGAACAATCCTGTACTAGTTGGAGATGCTGGTGTTGGTAAGACAGCCTTAGCTTATGGACTAGCTCAACGGATTGCCAATGGATCAATTCCTTATGAATTGCAAGATATGCGGGTCTTGGAATTAGATATGATGAGTGTTGTTGCGGGTACACGTTTCCGTGGGGACTTCGAAGAAAGAATGAATCAAATCATCGACGATATTGAGACGGATGGTCAGATTATTCTTTTTGTTGATGAACTACATACAATCATGGGTTCTGGTAGTGGGATTGACAGTACTTTAGATGCAGCAAATATTTTAAAACCTGCTTTATCACGTGGAACGCTCCATATGGTAGGTGCGACAACACAAGAAGAGTATCAAAAACATATTGAAAAAGATGCAGCTTTATCTCGTCGTTTTGCGAAAGTGCTTATCGAAGAACCAAATTTGGAAGATGCTTATCAAATTTTGTTAGGACTAAAAGGATCTTATGAACGTTTCCATAATGTTTCAATTTCAGACCAAGCTGTCAAGACGGCTGTTAAGGTAGCTCATCGCTATTTAACCAGTAAAAATCTTCCTGATTCAGCCATTGACTTATTAGATGAAGCAAGTGCAACGGTTCAAGGGTTAGTCAAAAAAGAAAAAGCTTCCATCTTAACACCAATTGATCAAGCAATTCTAGAGAAGGATTTCAAAACAGTTTCAAAACTATTGAAAGCTCAAGTTAATAACAAATCTGCAAAGCCTACACTAGTGACTGAAGATAATATCATGTCTACACTAAGCAAGTTATCAGGAATTCCTGTTGAAAAACTAACCCAAGCAGATAGCAAAAAATATCTTAACTTGGAAAAAGAATTGCATAAGCGTGTGATTGGTCAAGAAGATGCTGTATCAGCAATATCACGGGCAATTCGTCGCAATCAGTCAGGAATTAGAACAGGCAGACGACCTATTGGTTCATTCATGTTCTTAGGGCCAACGGGAGTTGGTAAAACAGAATTAGCAAAAGCTTTAGCAGAAGTTCTCTTTGATGATGAGTCAGCACTAATTCGATTCGATATGTCCGAGTATATGGAAAAATTTGCAGCTAGTCGATTAAATGGGGCACCTCCAGGCTATGTCGGCTATGAAGAAGGTGGCGAACTGACAGAAAAGGTTAGAAATAAACCTTATTCTGTTCTACTATTTGATGAAGTTGAAAAAGCCCATCCGGATATCTTTAATGTCCTATTGCAAGTTCTAGATGATGGGATGTTAACAGACAGTCGCGGGCGTCGCGTTGATTTCTCAAACACCATTATTATTATGACTAGTAACTTGGGCGCGACGGCCTTACGTGATGATAAAACAGTTGGTTTTGGTGCCAAAGATATTTCTCAAGACCACCAAGCCATGGAAAAACGAATTTTGGAAGAATTGAAGAAATCCTACAGACCAGAATTCATTAACAGGATAGATGAGAAGGTAGTCTTCCATAGCCTCAGTCAAGAGGATATGAAAGAAGTAGTGATGATTATGGTTAAACCATTAGTTACTAATTTGGCGGAAAAAGGCGTTAGTCTGAAAATTCAACCATCGGCCCTCAACTATCTCTCAGAGGAAGGCTATGATGTGGAGATGGGGGCAAGACCACTCCGAAGAACGATACAAACGCATATTGAAGATAAACTGTCAGAATTGATTCTTTCTGGCGACTTATCTAGTGGACACCAGTTGAAAATAGGAATGTCCCATGGCAAATTAAAATTTGACATAGAATAAATAAAAGGCTGAGGATGACACTCAGTCTTTTTGTCTAGTTGGAAAAACCAAAATATTTAAACTATTGAAATTTTTGCTTTATAACTAAGTATTTTTTTCTTGACTATTTTTGACCAAGTGATAAAATAATAGAGTAAGTTAGCACTATCTATACGAGAGTGCTAAATTTCTAGTAATTAATAGGAGGCATACACATGATAAAACCTTTAGGTGACCGCGTGGTCGTGAAATTTGAAGAAGAAAAAGAACAAACTGTTGGCGGCTTTGTTCTTGCTGGAGCTCATAAAGAATCAACTAAAAAAGCTACGGTTCTTGCTGTTAGTGAGACAGGATTGCGAACCATTACAGGTGATTTAGTTCCTCCAGTTGTCAAAGTTGGTGACAAAGTTTTAGTTGAGAATCCTGGTTTGGATGTTATCCTCGATGAGGAGACTGTAACTGTTATTCGTGAATCAGATATTTTAGCCATTATTGACTAATATACAGTATAGATAAGGATAAGAAAGAAGGATAATTATGTCAAAAGATATTAAATTCTCAGCAGATGCGCGTGCAGCAATGGTCAGAGGTGTCGATATTTTAGCTGACACTGTCAAAGTTACATTAGGCCCTAAAGGTCGTAATGTAGTTCTTGAGAAGGCATTTGGATCACCATTGATCACTAATGATGGTGTTACAATTGCTAAAGAAATTGAGTTAGAAGATCATTTTGAAAATATGGGAGCAAAACTGGTGTCAGAAGTTGCTTCAAAAACCAATGATATTGCTGGTGATGGAACAACAACTGCAACTGTATTGACTCAAGCAATTGTTCGTGAAGGACTAAAGAATGTTACTGCAGGTGCCAATCCAATTGGTATTCGACGTGGGATTGAATTAGCTGCAGCGACAGCTGTCGAAGAACTAAAAGTAATTGCCCAACCAGTTACAGGAAAAGAAGCCATTGCGCAAGTTGCGGCTGTTTCTTCACGTTCAGAAAAAGTTGGAGAGTACATTTCCGAAGCCATGGAACGTGTTGGCAATGATGGTGTCATCACTATTGAAGAATCACGTGGAATGGAAACTGAGCTAGAAGTAGTTGAAGGAATGCAGTTTGACCGTGGTTACCTTTCTCAATACATGGTAACAGATAACGAAAAAATGGTTGCTGACTTAGAAAATCCATTTATTTTGATCACTGATAAAAAAGTATCAAACATTCAAGAAATTCTTCCACTCTTAGAAGAAGTCTTAAAAACAAACCGCCCATTATTGATTATTGCTGATGATGTTGATGGTGAAGCCTTACCAACATTAGTTTTAAATAAAATTCGCGGAACATTTAATGTTGTTGCCGTTAAAGCACCAGGATTTGGCGACCGTCGTAAGGCTATGTTAGAGGATATTGCCATTCTAACAGGTGGAACTGTGATTACTGAAGATCTTGGTTTAGAGCTTAAGGATGCGACAATAGCAGCGCTAGGCCAAGCAGCTAAAATCTCTGTGGATAAAGATTCAACAGTTATTGTTGAAGGTTCTGGCGGTGCGGATGCTATTGCCAATCGTGTTGGCCTAATTAAATCCCAATTAGAAACAACAACGTCTGAGTTCGACCGTGAGAAATTGCAAGAACGTCTAGCTAAGTTAGCGGGTGGTGTGGCAGTTATCAAGGTTGGTGCTGCGACAGAAACTGAGTTGAAAGAAATGAAGCTCCGCATTGAAGATGCTTTGAATGCTACTCGTGCTGCTGTTGAAGAAGGGATCGTAGCTGGTGGAGGAACTGCCTTTATTTCAGTGATTGAGAAAGTGCAAGCTCTAGAACTTGAAGGTGATAATGCGACTGGTCGTAACATTGTCCTTCGTGCCCTTGAAGAACCAGTTCGTCAAATTGCTTATAATGCAGGTTATGAGGGGTCAGTTGTCATTGATCGTTTGAAAAACAGTCCTAAAGGAACTGGTTTCAATGCTGCCAATGGTGAATGGGTTGATATGATTGAGACAGGAATTATTGATCCAGTTAAAGTAACACGTTCTGCATTACAAAATGCAGCATCAGTGGCCAGTCTTATTCTTACTACTGAAGCAGTTGTAGCTACTAAACCAGAGCCAGCTGGGCCAGCTATGCCAGGTGGAATGGACCCTAATATGATGGGTGGAATGATGTAGTATCTAATAAGAATTTATTACTATAATAAAAGAAGTTGCACAATGCGACTTCTTTTTAATTTTATTTTTAAATTATTTTGTAAAGGGTAGTGGTATGTGCTACAATCAAAGTGAATAAATAGAAAAATTAAAAATGGAGAGAGACCGCCATGTTTAGGGATAAAAAAACAAATTTTTAGCATTAGAAAAACGCTTCTTGGAGTAGGAAGTGTTTTATTAGGTGTTATGCTAACAACACAAGTGATAGCCGCTGAGGAAACTGTTGCAGACGTTACTGTAGCAACCACCCCATCCCTCGTCGCTGAGGCGCCTGCAATAACCACTAAAGTAGTTGAGAAAGCTGCAACAACTACCCTAACAGATACTTCGGCAGCTACAACACTTAGTCCAGATGTTACAGCTGCTGCAGTTGGTGATTCAGTTGTTACAGAAACGGTCATTGCTAGTCCTATTCGTTATGTATCTGATGATACTCAGCCTGTAGGTTACCAAGCAGTACAGACTCAAGGAACTGATGGAAAATTGATTACAACTACAGTAAATGGCGTGTCTACAGTCCAACGGATTGAGCCTACAGAAAACTGTTATTGTGATGGGGATAATGCCAACAACAACGACAGAGGTGATTGCACCAGCTATAACTGAATATAGTATTGATGTCACAAAACCAGTTGGCACCGATGTAATTATTCCTGGCCAAGATGGGACTAAAACAACTACAACAACTAATATTATTCAAACAGAAACAACAGCTCCAGCCAGCCAGGCTGTCTATGATGATAGTTATAAATGGATAGACCAACCTTTCTATCATGTTGATACAACTCAGACATTACCAAGTGATCGGATTGTTGTTGATACATTGTTTGTGGATAGACCTCCGTTGACAGCTGATTATAGTACAACTGAATCAACTGTTCGTGAACTTGCTCAATACAGTGAGAACTATATATATGAGTATCTAACAGTAACCAATCCTGATGGAACAACTACACAAACAAGATATATTAGAACAATCACGGCTGAAATGTTAGACCCAACAGATACACAATTACGTAGTTTGCTTGGTTTGACAGATGATGCGGCATTCTATTCACGTTTGTTGACAACAGCTCAAGAAGATATGTGGACAGCATCTGCACAAGACTATGGTATAGAAATGGTACCAGAAGATTTATCAACATCGACAGATGACTTTTTGAGATATGATAACAGTAATATTATAAATGATGCCTTTTATGCTGATATCAAGGCAGATTATCAACGTGCCATACTAGCTGAACAAGAGTTAGAAGCACTTGGTTCATGGACAACTCAACAGCAGACAGATATGAATATGATTACTGACCAGTTCAATTCATTAACACGTCGCTATAATAATTATAAAGGCAGTATTTCTACGTCAATTGATTACAGTAATACGACAATGATGTCTGATACACAAAAAGCTGATTTTGAAGCCAGAATTCATGCTCTCCCTGAGGAGTTACAGCGTATCATTGCTGACTTGGTAATTTATGACAATGAAATTCCAGGTATGGGTACGGGAACCTTAGGTTTAGCAAATTCAGCTGCCCAATCAATTGCTTTGAAATATGAGGCAAGCAATACTAGTTTGATGGAAACTGTTCTCCATGAAATGACTCATATTATCGACTTCAAGAGTGGTTTATATGTTGAGACAAGTGATAGAAATACTGATGGTACTCTTGACACTGTTCCGGCCTTATCTGATACACAAGAATTTTTAGATATCTACCATACCTATTTTGATCGTAGTGATGTTTGGCCTTACTATAGAGATAATAGTTCTGAAGCGTTTGCTGAAGGATTAAGTCAGTATATTATGCACCGTCTATTTGGTTCACCATATGCTACTTATGTTCCAAATCCATATACTGGTGATGCATATGATCCAGGTAATGGGACAGGCTATAGTCCATTTGCAGCTACTGAATTCTACTTTGCTAGTCTCTTTAATAAATTAGTTGGTGTTGATAAAGTAACAGCAATTGCTTACCAAACAGAGTATCGTGATAATCCAACTTTACTAAAAGGTACACAAGTTGTTGTGACTCCTGGTGAAGATGGTCAAACTAGTCAGCCCGTTCAATCTTATGATTTCATCCAAGATGGGGCAAATAGCCATTTTACTAATGTTCAATATGGTAATCCTGTAATTATTGATGCTCAAAATAGAATGATTGAAGAAGGAACTTATGTTGCTCCCGAAACACCAGATGAAAATCCAGCAGAGCCTTCAAAACCAGAAGCTAAACCTCAACCTGTGGTTGTGAAAGATACTAAGAAGGAAATTCTAACAGTTGCAACTCCAAAAGAGAAAACTCCTGTTAAAGAAGCGCAGCTTCCAACAACCGGAGACAAAGCTTCTAGTTTCTCTGCAATTGTTTCAAGTTCAATACTCTTGGTTACCGGCTTAGCTTTATTAAAAAAATTAAAAAAAGATAGAAACTAAAAGTTTAAGCTAACTTTAAGTCAGTCTGCCTATAATTAGGTTATCTCTATTTCTTCTTGCATTACCAAGGAGAAAAATTTCATAACCTCCTTAAAAGCCCTTAAGAATTCTTAAGGGCTTTTATTGTTTATTTTTTATTTGATTTTATGTTTTTTTGAACTTGTTTTTCCATTTTGCTTTCAATTTCTTTTAGACGTTTGAATGTTTTTTCAGCACGGTCCATTGAAGATTGGTCTGCTTTTTCTTGAGCGGCTGTTGGATCAGATTGCTGTAAATCACTAACTTCTTTGTTAATTTGATCTTGTTCAGTCATCCAAGTTTTTTCTAATTCCTTCATTTCATCAACAACTGATGTGCCGAATTTTTTAGGATATTTAGCAGCCATATCATTGATGTGTGAAATTGTCCAATACCAAGAATCTTTATTGTATTTAGTGCTAGTTTCCTGATATGCTTCATAAGTTTTAGTGATATTTCCTAAGTATGGAAGATATGGTGCATTTCTTGGGCTACCAATTGATAACCACATAACACCACCACCTAGTTCTGCTGGAATACCATCTTTAAGTTGGAAAACATGTGCTTCCATAACGTTTGGATTTGAAATTGGATAAGCATAGCCTTTGACAGCCTCTTTAGATTTAGGTTTTCCTTTGCCATCAAGTTCCATTTGATCTAAAGGTTTCAATTCTAAACCTTCAAAACGGTTACGTTGAAGTTTAATGGCATCTTCTAAAGTGAATTTTTTATCAGTACTTTGAAGTAATTCAAAATTATCATCTTTGTAGGTTACTTTAGAATCTGGGTCGAGAGATTTAATACCTGAGAAGGTACGTGATCTGTTTGCATCAACCATTGGTGGATTGTATGATTGAGAGATATGGAATTGACCATCAACTTCTTTATAAGTTTTAGCTTCTTTAGCAAGCTTTTCAACATCAGCTGAAGCAATGACATTTTCTTTATCAGTTAAATCAACATGACCTAGATAGAAAGTGTTAGGGAATACTGCGAATTTATCATCTGGGAATTTTATCGCTACATATTGGTGGCCAGATAAAATTTCCATGTACCAGATACCGTCTTTATCAGCGATAGTTACGATATTACCTTCGGCAGAGCCTTCTTCATCAACAATCTTAGCAATTAATTCAATACCTTCTTTAGCGGTTTTTACGCTTGGTAAAATCACACTTGGCATTGACGATTCTGCAATTCCGTCTTCAACATACGGGTCTTTCTTTTGAATCTTTTCATTTGCTGATGCGGATACAGTAGCTGACATAGATACACCGAATTCATTCATACCAGCTTCATCATATACACCATATTTTGGAGTAACATCAGGGACAGCAGTGTATTTATAAGAATGACTTGGTAATGGGTATTCAAATCCATTGGCCTTATCTTTCCATATATCACCATCTTTATTATCTTTTGCTTCTCTAACAACAAAAGTTTTATTATGATTTGGTTCTAAATCCTCCGTACGACCATAGAGTGTACTGCCGTCTGTGGTTAAATCTTTACCAATGATGAAACCAGTACAGGCATCTACTGAACTTTGCAAAGTGAATGCTGTTAATAATGCTACAGCTCCTAAAGTTATTTTTCTCGTGTTCATCATGAACCTCCAAATAAAATATGTGAGCGCTTCCATAGTTATTATAGTACACATTAGTTTATTTTTCAATAGGCTTCTTAAATTATTTCATTTTGTAAATTATCTAAATTTTAAAACCTATTTTTATTATTTACCTCACATTTTCCACAGTTCCGATGATTAAATTTTGATATAATAATAATGAAAAAGGTGAGGTGATTAGATATGAGCAATATGTTTAAGAAAAAATGGGTTAAGGTAACTTCAGCAATTTTAGTAACCTTAATGCTTGTACTAGTGGCTGTTGGTGCTTATTTTACTTCAAAATCTGCAGTGATTCATAATTACGTATCAGCAAGAAGTAATAAGCAAGGGGCAGCTTTTGAAAATATCAAAGAATATCTAGTTTGGGCAGATACCAATAAAAAAGTAACCAATGACCAAGCACAATATGCTAACTTCGAAAAGTTTGATCGTAATGAACTAAAAAGTCAGGAAAATAAGTTAAAAAATGCGACAGCTGAGGATGATTATTATGTCAAGTCGGTCGGCCGTAAATTTCTCATTTTCCCAGATTATCGGATTGCCATAAGACCTATTCAATTAGAAATAAAAACAAATGTTCCATCGGTAGATATTATGCTGAATAAGAAGTTGGTAACGACATCTAATTCAGAAAACTTTTCAGCTAAATTGGAACGTATTCCAGTCTCTAATTATGTAGCTAGTTTGGATGGGCAATATAAAAATCGTTTAATAAAAGTGAGTAAAACCTATGATGGTTCTTCAAAACTCATTGATTTAACGGTAGTCTTTAAAAATTTCTCTGTAACAAGTAATTCAAAAGAGGGTGAATTGTTTGTCAACGAGAGCCCAATTGGTATGCTTAAAGATGGTTCCTATGATGTCAAAGATTATCCGATGACAGAAATAGCAGATGTTTATTTAAAAAAATCATTTGCTGATGGGGATGTTACTTCAAAAAAAGTTAAACTATCAGACATAAAAGAGAATGATAAGGTCGCACTAGACTTTGAAAATCAGTTGGATCAAGCTAAGGCAGGACAATATTTAATATCTGTTTTTGACCAATTGATGATTTATAATTCTAACAGACAAGACCCTGCTAATTTAGAAACTATATTTGAAGGCGGAGCTAATAATGATTTTTATAAAGGATTGAAAGAAAGTATCAAATCAAAAATGGAAACCGATAAACGTCTGGCTTCCAGCTTTGCAATTCCCAATATCGTCCTTAATGGGTTAGCGCAAGTAGGTAGAGAATCCTTTTTAGTTGATTTTGCTGCTACGTATGACTATACCTATAATAAGGAAACGGATAAGGAAAAAGGTTCTTCTGGTCATATCCTACAGGAGCTAACTGGAGAACTTGTCTTAAAGAAATCTGGAAATGGGTATGTTGTTAGCCAAAAAGGAGCTAAAAACATAAGTGTAACTAGTGAGAAGAACCAAATTAAGGAACCTGCCTTATTGCCAGATGGCGTAGTTGGTACTTGGAAAGGTGAAAAAGATGATATCACCTATACTTTAACAATTGCTCAAGATGGCACAGTTACACGTAAAGTTGATTTTAAAGATCCGAAGAAACCAGATGAAAATAAGGTTGCCAAAATTACCAATTCTGAGGATAAATCAAATGGCAATTATCATCTAACTTTCGCAACTCCAACTGACGGTGGTATTATGGTAATTGGCGGCGGTATTGGAGGAGCAGGTATCCAGTATACTTATGGTTTTAATCTCTCAGGAGACAGTTTGACACCAGTTGTATGGCAAACGGCTATGAATTCTGAATTTGATTTCAGTAAACCACTTCCAGGATTAACCTTGAAGAAACAATAAAAAAGTTAGGATTTATTCCTAACTTTTTTTATTTAAGTAGTTCTTCAAAGCTGGTTGATTTGGCTTGGACCGTTATCAATTCTAAAGTTAAAGGATGAACGAGTTGCAATTGATGGGCGTGCAACATTAACCGCTCCCTATTTGGATGAGATTGATATAAAGGGTCGCCAATGATAGGAAAACCGTGATAACTTAAGTGAACCCTAATCTGATGCGTCCGACCGGTTTCTAATTGGCAATTAACCAAACTTCGATTAGAAGGATAGACTTTTAGTCGTGTGAGATTGGTAATGGCAGTCTGACCATTTTTGGGATCAACAACTCGCTTGCGTCGATCATGACGATGTCTACCGATTTTATCTTTGTAAACCAAACTTTTTTGAGGAATCTGTCCGCCAACTAAGGCCCAATAATCCCGATGAATTTCTCTCTTTTCTAAAAGCTGATTCAAAATTGGTAAAATAAATGGATTTTTAGCAAAGACAATGGCTCCACTGGTCTCCATATCCAAACGATGCACGACATAACAGGTTTGCTGACAAAAAGCACTAACATGATTGAGCAAAGCTAATTCTTCAGGCTGATTAGCATGGGTTTTCATCCCCTCAGGCTTATTAACCACAATAATGTTTTCATCCTCGAAAAGGCAATCCACTAAAGTAGCATCACCCAAAAGAATGGATTTCTCGGGATAATCATCTGAATCAAAGTTAAGTGTTATTAGATCGCCTTTTTTTACTGGGCTTTGCCAATTGATGCTCTCGTTATTGATGAGTAGATTCTTTTTAGTGCGCAAGAAATGTCTAATCTTGCGAGGGATCAAGAGGTGCTCTTCTAATAAAGTTTTGACACTAGTACCGGGATAGGGATTCGGAAATGATACAGTAAAACCTTTGCTTGGGGTGGTTTTAGTTTTCATTAAGCCAATCATGGTATTTTTCTACTAAATTAACTGCCATCTGAGTTGCTAAAGCAGCTGAGAAAGCTTCAGTTCCTTCACGTTCATCATTAGCAACTTCCAAGCGAGTTTCGTCATATATAGCTTTCAAGCTTTCAGCAGATAAAGTTTCTTTAAAAGCATCAAATTTTTTCATAATATTATTTCCTCTTCATTTAAATATACTTAAGATAAATCCTTCAAGTTATTGTTATTATACCATTTTTTGATGGCAAAATTGGTTTTGATATGCTATTTGGGATAGTCAGTCTAATTCTCTAAAAATGAGAATCTTTACAAAGTGACAGCTAGATTAAAAATTACATTTTTTTGTATAGCTTTTAGGAAATTATTGCTATAATATGGTGTAATCAAATCTTAGGTGAGGATAAGAGAAATGAAAAGTATTAGACGTTATGATGTGAATGAAGAATGGGCTCATACAGGATTGGTAGAAGCTGGCGATTTTTATTTTCTCAATTATTGTGTTGGCGAAATTGGAGCACCAATTGAAGATCAAATCAATGGGGCTTTTGATGAAATGGAGCGCCGTTTAGGTTTGGTTGGATTAACATTAGAAGCAGTTGTCAAAATGGACTGCCTTTTCCGAGATGTGTGGAATCTGCCAATCATGGAAAAAGTAATTAAAGAAAGATTTAATGGTAAATACCCTGCAAGAAAATCAATTCAAACTGAATTTGCACACCAAGGTGGCTCAGAAGGGCTTCTCTTTCAAGTTGATGGTATTGCGTTCTCAAAACCAGTCGTGATTTCAGGTGAATAGCAGGAAAATTACCATAGTGGTATAATATCTCTATGACATTTTTAGAATTATTGCAAAAAAAGTTTACTCCCAAACGTTATCAGGAGAAACAACAAAAAAAAGAACAAAGTGGATTTGCTGAGAATCATCAAGCTTTTCAAAATCGAAGTCATTTTACAGAAGCTAGTAGTCAAGATGCTTCGGAACAAACGACTTCACGCTTTAAAAGAAGTCACGATACTGAAAAGCAACACAAAAACCAACCAGCATGGTTAAAAAAAATAGAAGCTATTTTACCATCACCACAACATCCGATTAGACGCTTTTGGCGTCGTTATCATATTGGGAAAATTATCCTAATCATGGTCAGTTTGGTGGTTTTGGTGATTGGCTCCTATCTTTTTTACTTGTCTAAAACAGCCAAGGTTTCAGATTTGCAAAATGCATTAAAAGCAACGACGGTTATTTACGACAAGAAAAATGAATATGCTGGTTCACTGTCAGGACAAAAAGGAACTTATGTCGAATTAGATACTATTTCACCTAATATGCAGAACGCTGCTATTGCTACGGAAGATAGAACTTTTTATAGTAATAATGGTATTAATATTAAACGATTTTTACTTGCTGTTGTAACATTAGGTAAGTTTGGTGGCGGATCGACGATTACCCAACAATTAGCAAAAAATGCCTATTTATCACAAGATCAGACCATTAAACGAAAAGCAAGAGAATTTTTCTTAGCCTTAGAGTTAACCAAGAAGTACAGTAAAAATGAGATACTGACCATGTATCTCAATAATTCTTACTTTGGAAATGGAGTCTGGGGTGTTGAAGATGCCAGTCAAAAATACTTTGGGACTAGCGCAGCTAATCTTACTCTCGATGAAGCGGCAACCCTAGCCGGAATGCTAAAAGGGCCAGAGATATACAATCCCTACTATTCTGTTGAAAATGCTACAAACCGTCGCAATACAGTTCTTTCTGTCATGGTTGATGCTGGTAAAATTACTAAAGATCAAGCAAGTCAAGCTGAGCTTGTTGGGATGGGAGACCGATTAGACAATACCTATGTCGGAAAATCAGATGATTATAAGTTTCCTTCCTATTTTGATGCTGTTATCAATGAGGCAACGACTACTTATGGCATTTCTGAAAAAGATATTGTTAACAATGGTTATAAAATTTATACAGAACTTGACCAGAATTACCAAACCGGCATGCAAACGACCTTTAATACAGCTAGTCTTTTCCCTGTTTCGGAGCAAGATGGCACATCTGCTCAAGGGGCAAGTGTTGCTTTGGATCCTAAAACGGGGGGTGTTCGAGGCCTAGTTGGACGGGTTAATAGTGATGGAGAACAAAGCTTTAGGAGTTTTAACTATGCTACTCAAGCTAACCGTAGTCCGGCTTCGACAATTAAGCCATTGATTGCCTATACTCCAGCTATTGCTTCAGGCTGGTCAATTGATAAAACACTACCAAATACTGTTACCGACTTTGATGGATACAAGCCCCACAACTATGGTAACGTTGAGTCTGAAGACGTCCCAATGTATCAGGCATTGGCCAATTCTTATAACATACCAGCAGTATCGACTGTCAAAGAATTAGGAATCGATAAGGCCGTTTCCTATGGAAATAAATTTGGGCTTAATATGGATGCCGCACAAAAAGAATTAGGGATTGCATTAGGTGGAGGTGTCACAACCAACCCGCTTGAGATGGCCCAAGCATATTCTGTTTTTGCCAATAACGGTGTCATGCACACAGCTCATCTTATTACTAAAATTGAAACAGCAAGTGGTAAGGTCATTAAAGAACATAAGGATCAATCAAAACGTGTCATTAGTCAATCTGTTTCAGATAAAATGACCAGTATGATGCTAGGAACCTTTTCAAATGGCTCGGCTGTGAATGCTAATGTCTATGGTTATACAATGGCTGGTAAAACAGGTACGACAGAAACAGATTTTAACCCTGATTTATCTAGCGACCAATGGGTTATTGGTTACACACCGGATGTGGTTATTAGTCAATGGATTGGTTTCAATAAAACAGATGAAAATCACTATTTAACTGGATCTAGTGCAGGAACGGCTTCAACCATTTTCTCAACTCAAGCTTCCTATATCCTTCCTTATACAAAAGGAAGTCAGTTCGAGGTTGATAATGCATATGCGCAAAATGGGATTTCAGCAGTTTATGGTATTAATGAGACTAATACGGAGACTGCGCGTGATTCGCAAGATATTATCGATAACATTCGCAAACAAGCAGAAGATGCTTCTAAATCAATATCAGATGTAGTTGATAATTATGGTCTCAAGGAAAAAGCTAAGAACCTCTGGGATGGTGTTATAGACTACTTCAGATAACTTGCGTATTTCCCTGAATCGTGTTAGAATAATTTCTACGGAGGCGTTATGGCACAGAAAAAAGCAAGCCTAGCGTGTGTGGATTGTGGAAGCCGAAACTACTCGATTTCGGTCAGTAGTACGCCTAAACCGACACGACTAGAAGTTAATAAATTTTGTAAACATTGTAAGAAATATACCTTACATAAAGAAACACGTTAGAGGAGAGCCTGATGGGATTTTTTGGTGGTATTTTTAAAGTTTTAAAAGATACAACTTGGCCAAATAAAAAACAACGTTGGAAAGATTTTATCTCAGTACTTGAGTATACAGCTTTCTTTACAGTTATTATCTTTATCTTTGACCAATTATTATCAAAAGGTATCTTAAGCATTATTAATTATTTCTAAACTGAAAAAGTAGACCTAGTCAAAGACTAGGTCTTTTTTTGTAGTCCAACTTACAAATGATTGACAGACCTAGGTTCATCGATTATAATGAAACTAACAAAACCATTCCAAAAGCCGCTGAAGGCTTTTTTCTGATGAAAGGAAATTTTATGTTAGACTCTTTTGATAAAGGTTGGTTTGTCTTACAAACTTACTCAGGTTACGAAAACAAAGTTAAAGAAAATTTATTATTACGTGCCCAAACTTATAACATGTTAGACAATATTCTTCGTGTTGAAATTCCTACTCAAACAGTAAATGTTGAGAAAAATGGACAAAGTAAAGAAATTGAAGAAAATCGCTTCCCAGGTTATGTCCTTGTTGAAATGGTTATGACAGATGAAGCTTGGTTCGTTGTACGTAACACACCTAACGTTACTGGATTCGTCGGATCTCATGGAAACCGTTCAAAACCAACACCACTATTAGAAGATGAAATTAGAGCTATCCTCCTTTCAATGGGTCAAACTGTTGATGTCTTTGACACTAATATTAAAGTAGGTGACGTGGTCCAAATTATCGATGGTGCTTTTATGGGACAAGAAGGACGCGTTGTTGAAATCGAAAACAATAAAGTTAAGCTTATGCTTAACATGTTTGGTTCAGAAACAATTGCAGAAGTTGAACTGTATCAAATCGCAGAGCTTTAATAATTAAATTAAAAGATCACAGATGTGGTCTTTTTTTGTGCAGACTTATATCCAAAATATATATAATCACTTCAAAAAATGAACTGAATTTAATGCATTTATCATATTGACTTAATTTAATGGCTAAAATATAATAAAATTATTGTTGACGGGAATCGATATTGCCGAAAAAGACATTCTTTAATATAAAGGAGTAAAAATGAAAGAAAACAAACAAATGAAGTACTTTCTCAGAAAGTCAATCTTTGGATTAGCATCAGTATCTGCAGCATTTATTGTCGGAGGAAGTTTTGTATCTGCTGATGAAGCAAGTACAAACAAGTATATTGAATCAATCGCGGATAATATTGATAAAGTTGATAGTAATGACCTGATGAAAAAACTGTCAGGATTAAAGACAACTAGTGAAGTTGATAATGCCTTAAAAGCATTATCAGAAAGTGATTCAGCAAATAGGGACGCCTATACAGCAGTATTAGCTAACAGTGATGTTTTGGCTACAAGAACAGCTTCTCAAGGTGTTGAAATTATGGATGCAGACCGTGAAGCTTATAGAGAAATTAATCGTTTAGGAGAAACACTTCATGATCCAACAAGATTAGAAGCTGCTATTAAAGAATTGACAGAAGCTAAAACCTTGGATGCTATCGCAGCAGCAGTAAATCATGCACATATCCTAGCAAGTGAAGAGTATAACAGTGGTATTTCTATGACTGATGAAAGCAGTGACGCTGAATGGCTTAAAGCAGCAGAGGATGCAGAAAAATCAAAAATTTCTGAAGATGAAGACCAAACTACAGAATATGCTGAGGAAGACGACGTAGAAACTGTGTCTGAGGAAAGTGATGCTGAAGCCGATGTTAATGCTGAGGAAGATATGGAGGATGAAGAAGACGAAGATGAAGTAGACGAAGATGAAGACGAAAATGAGGATGAAGAAGAAGATTCTGTAGACGAAAATGAGGGTAATAAAGAAGATCCAAAAATCAACATTACTCCAAGTCCAAAAGAAAAAGAAACAAAAGAATCTCGTCAAGCTATGCGTGATAAATTGATGGCTGAGACAAAAGAACGTGAAGCAAAAGCTGCTAAAGAACGACTTGAAAAAGAAAGAAGTACTGCTTTGACTGAGTTAGATCATCTTGGTGCAGGTCGTCTCTTGAAGAATATTGTCTCAACAGCTAAAACAGTAGAAGGCATCAAAGAGTTTATGGCTATCACACGTCCTAGTCTTGAACATGCAATGAAAGTTAAAGCTACAAGTGGCTTAACTGATTTCTTAAAATCACAACGTTCTGCAGAAGATACAGTCAAGGATATTATTCTCACTAATGCTAAAAATGCAGCGCTTAAAAAATTAGAAAAACTTGGTGCAACTGATCATCTGAAAGAATTAGTTGAAAATGCTAAAACGGTTGAAGATATTCGTACCTTAATGGCAGAAGCAACTCCATCATTAGAAGCAACTCTTTCAAAAGAAGAAGCAGATCAAGTTGCTCCGGAAGTTTCTGAAGAAGCACCAATGGGTTCTGAAAATCCAATGCCAGAAGGTGTTGAGACAGACACTGAATCAAGTGAAATCCTTAACACTGACAAAGATGTTGAAAGACAAGCAACAGGCAAATCTGTTCTAGCAGACATTGAAGGAAAAGCATCGGCACCATTTGTGCAAACAGATGCAAAAAAACCTGCAATGGAAGCAACTAAAGAAAAAATACCTGTAAAAGCTGAAGAAACTAAAAAAGCGGATCAACACTTGCCGGTAACTGGTGAAAAAGTAAATCCATTCTTTACAGGAGTTGCTTTAAGTATCATTGCATCTGCCGGTATGGTGGCATATTCTACCAAACGTAAAGAAAATTAAAATGTCACTTTCCAAAAAGATGAGACTTGTCTCATCTTTTTGTTTTATCCTGAAATGAGTGGAACTTACAGTGATAAAACATTCCTAAAAGCTTGATATCATGCTATAATAAGAAGACTAGACTTTTTTACATGGGAGAATTCACATGACAACTTATAATCACAAAGAAATTGAACCTAAATGGCAAGCCTATTGGGCAGCTAACAAAAATTTCAAAACTGGAACAGATAAAAGTAAACCAAAATTTTATGCTTTAGATATGTTTCCATATCCTTCAGGAGCAGGTCTCCACGTGGGACATCCAGAGGGTTACACAGCGACGGATATCTTGAGTCGTTTCAAACGTTCACAAGGCTATAATGTCCTTCATCCAATGGGGTGGGATGCTTTTGGTTTGCCTGCTGAGCAATATGCTATGGATACAGGTAATGACCCAGCTGAATTTACAGCAGAGAACATTGCTAACTTCAAACGTCAAATTAACGCCCTCGGTTTCTCATATGACTGGGACCGTGAAGTTAATACAACTGATCCCAATTATTATAAATGGACACAGTGGATTTTTACAAAGCTTTATGAAAAAGGCTTAGCCTATGAAGCTGAAGTAGCAGTCAACTGGGTGGAAGAATTAGGGACTGCCATCGCCAATGAAGAAGTCCTACCAGATGGTACTTCTGAACGTGGAGGATACCCAGTTGTGCGCAAGCCTATGCGACAATGGATGTTGAAAATCACTGCTTACGCAGAACGATTATTAGAAGATTTAGAAGAAGTTGATTGGCCAGAATCAATTAAAGATATGCAACGTAACTGGATTGGTAAATCAACAGGGGCAAATGTTACATTTAAAGTAAAAGACACTGATCAAGACTTTACTGTCTTCACGACTCGTCCTGATACTTTATTTGGAGCTACTTATGCTGTTTTAGCACCAGAACATGCCATGGTTGATACAATTACCAGCCCTGAGCAATCACAAGCTGTTGCTGACTACAAACGTCAGGCAAGTTTAAAATCTGACTTAGTACGTACTGACTTGGCTAAGGAAAAAACTGGTGTTTGGACGGGTGCTTATGCGATTAACCCCGTTAATGGTCAAGAAATGCCAATTTGGATTGCTGATTACGTCCTTGCAAGCTACGGTACTGGAGCTATTATGGCGGTACCGGCTCATGATGAACGTGACTGGGAGTTTGCTAAACAATTTAATCTTGAGATTATTCCTGTCCTTGAAGGTGGAAATGTTCAAGAAGCAGCCTACACTGAAGATGGTCTACATATTAATTCTGATTTCTTGAACGGATTAGATAAAGCTGAAGGCATGTCTAAAATGGTAGAATGGTTGGAAGAAAATCAAGTCGGTAATGAGAAAGTTACTTATCGTCTTCGTGACTGGTTATTCTCACGCCAACGTTATTGGGGTGAACCAATTCCAATTATCCATTGGGAAGACGGAACATCAACGGCTGTTCCTGAACAAGATTTACCACTTGTTCTTCCAATAACAAAAGACATTCGTCCTTCAGGAACTGGTGAATCTCCATTAGCTAACCTTACTGACTGGTTAGAAGTTGTTCGTGAAGATGGTGTTAAAGGCCGTCGTGAAACCAATACAATGCCACAATGGGCAGGTTCAAGTTGGTATTACCTTCGTTATATTGATCCACATAATGACCAAGCCTTGGCAGATCCAGAATTGCTCAAAGAGTGGTTGCCTGTTGATATGTATATCGGTGGTGCAGAACACGCCGTGCTTCACTTGCTTTATGCTCGCTTCTGGCACAAAGTCCTTTATGATTTAGACGTGGTGCCAACTAAGGAACCATTCCAAAAATTGTATAACCAAGGAATGATTCTAGGGACAAGCTACCGTGACCACCGTGGTGCACTGGTTGCAAGTGACAAAGTTGAAAAACGTGACGGCTCATTCTTTAACATTGAAACAGGTGAAGAGCTAGAACAAGCGCCAGCTAAAATGTCTAAATCACTCAAAAATGTAGTTAATCCTGATGATGTGGTTGAACAATATGGTGCCGATACCCTTCGTGTGTATGAAATGTTCATGGGACCACTCGATGCTTCAATTGCTTGGTCAGAAGAAGGACTCGAAGGTAGTCGCAAATTCCTTGATCGCGTTTATCGTTTGATTACAAGCAAAGAGATTATTGCGGAGAATAGCGGAGCCCTTGACAAGGTTTACCACGAAACGGTCAAAGCAGTGACAGAACAAATTGATAGCATGAAATTTAATACTGCTATCGCACAGTTGATGATTTTTGTTAATGCAGCCAACAAGGAAGATCAATTATTTGTAGACTATGCCAAAGGCTTCGTCCAATTAATTGCGCCATTTGCACCGCATTTAGGTGAAGAGCTATGGCAGGTCCTAACGAGCTCTGGTCAATCATTGACCTATGAGGCTTGGCCAATTTGGGATGAAACAAAACTTATTGAAAATGACGTGGAAATTGTCGTTCAAATTAAAGGTAAGGTGAAGGCTAAGTTAGTTGTAGCCAAAGACCTTTCGAAAGACCAATTGGAAGCTATTGCTTTAGCTAATGACAAAGTTCAAGCAGAAATTGCTGGAAAAGAAATCATTAAAGTTATTGCAGTACCAAACAAATTAGTCAACATAGTAGTAAAATAAGCAAAAAAACACATTATGTGTTTTTTTGCTATCATGACCATCAAGCAAGGGGGAGCAAGATGAAAATAGTCGTGGCCATTGATTCTTTTAAAGGATCTGCAAGTTCAAAAGCCTTAAATGAAGCAAGTTTAAAGGCTATTAAGAAAGTTATGCCCTCAGCATGGGTTGAAACATTTACGATAGCTGATGGAGGTGAGGGGACACTTGACGCCTTTTCTGAGCATTTAGATGGGCAATTGGTTTCCGTAGAAACAGTCGATTTGATAGGACAGGAAATAAAGGCCGACTACCTATTAGCTGATAAGCTAGCTGTTATTGAATCGGCTAAGATTATAGGTCTGGATAAAATCACACCTTCACCTGAGACATTTGTCAAAGCCAGTAGCTATGGGCTGGGAGCATTGGTTAAAGATGCAGTGGCGCGTGGCTGCACTGAGATCTTTATTGGTCTTGGTGGAACGGGCACCTCTGATGGGGGCTTTGGTTTCCTGAAGAGCCTTGGTTTTAACCCCGACACTTGCCAATTGGAGTCAGACCTTGACTTTAGTCAGCTAACCTTAGTTGGCTTAGCAGATGTGTCTAATCCTTATTATGGTCCAAATGGCTTTGCTCCAACATTTGGATTGCAAAAAGGAGGTAATCAAGAGGAAATTGCAGCAATGGACAATATAGCTTGCGCTTTTGCTAATAGAATCAAAGAGCAAAGGGGATTGGATTTACAATCCATAGCTGGCGCAGGGGCTGCTGGTGGACTTGGCGCAGCCATTGCCGTCCTTGGCGGAGAAATAAAGCCAGGTTTTGAGACCATTGCCCGAATGATTAGGTTAGAAGAGTCAATCAATAGAACGGATTTGGTTATCACTGGGGAAGGGAATTTGGATGCTCAAAGTCAGGCTGGGAAAGTGCCTGTAGCCATCAGCCGTCTTGCTAAAAAATTCAATAAACCAACCATAGCTATTTGTGGTGCCATTGAAGATAGCCCAGAACTTGATCAACTGTTTACAGCAACTTTCCCAATTCAAAGAGAATTTTTGGACCTCAGAAAAGCCATGTTCAAAGAGAAAACTCTGTCTAACTTAGAACGCACCATGACGAATATCATGAAGTCACGCTACTGGAGGGAGTAAGGGGAAAGCATAATAAATTTGATGACAAAGCCGTCACTAATGATTCAGAGCATCAAATAACTTTAGCTGACAAATTTAGCAAGGCAATTGCACAACAACTAGCTGATTAACATCTGGATCGTCTTTTAGATTTTGGAGGAGGAACGGGTAATTTAGCACTTTTTTTGGTCTTACATCATATACCAGATGTCGAAGATGTCCTAAGTCAATTACTCACAGCATAGGATGCAGAAGGAAAACTCTTCATAATTGATTTATATTCAGATAATACTGCTGAGGAAAAGCATGGTTTCAGTTCTGATCAAATTAGATTGATTGCAGAAAACAATCAGGCAAAAGCAACCTATGAAGAAGAAATCGCCCATGGACCTGAACTATTTATGTGACAAGAAGGTCGAGCATTTTTAATTGAGAAAGAGAAATAAGCTAAGTTAAACTTAGCTTTTTTTTGTTTGTCAATTTTTTATCAAGTCTAATTTTGAACACTGGGCTGTGTGATACTTGGTCTTTTTTAAAGCGTTTTCAAAACCTATAATTGAATTATAAATAAAAAGCTTAATGAGGTAGTTATCATGCAATTCTTCCTAGTGCCACTTAACTGGTTTTCGCAAAATATCTTGCAAAATCCAGCTTTCTTCGTCGGTCTATTAGTATTAATAGGCTACATTCTTTTAAATAAACCTTTCCATGAGGTTTTTGCAGGTTTTATCAAAGCAACTGTCGGCTACTTAATTTTAAATGTCGGTGCAGGAGGTTTGGTAAATACTTTCCGTCCAATCTTAGTTGCCTTGGCTAAGAAGTTTGAACTAAAGGCTGCTGTTATTGACCCTTACTTTGGTCTTGCAGCTGCAAATGCGAAATTAGAAGGCATGGGCTTCATTTCAGTCGCTACTACAGCTTTACTGATTGGTTTTGGGGTGAACATTCTCTTGGTTGCTCTTCGCAAGGTGACTAAAATTCGGACACTGTTCATTACTGGACACATTATGGTTCAACAAGCAGCAACCATTTCAGTATTTGTTTTGTTTTTAATTCCTCAATTCCAAAATGCTTTTGGTGCATGGGCGGTTGGTATCATCTGTGGTCTCTATTGGGCTGTTAGTTCTAACATGACAGTAGAAGCAACCCAACGCTTAACTGGTGGTGGCGGATTCGCGATTGGACACCAACAACAATTTGCGATTTGGTTTGTAGACAAAGTTGCACCTTTCTTTGGTAAGAAAGAAGAAAGCCTAGACAACTTAAAATTACCTTCATTCTTAAG
>CAACWI010000108.1_pt1 | contig 52090 bp, 49 predicted proteins | sample 2275591 | NCBI WGS metagenome assembly CAACWI01 (sample SAMEA5312452, study PRJEB27640) | indoor metagenome | biome: indoor environment; feature: uncontrolled; material: polymer tiles stone | place: Germany | collected 2014-07-07
GAAATCAAAGAAAAATTACAAAAGGTATTATAAGAATCCATTGAGAGTTGCCATTGTGACAACTCTCAATTTAAAAATAACTATTCTTGGTACCTTTTCAAGATAAGGAGAAAACGACGTGAATTTAAAACAAGCCTTTATTGAGAACAATTCAATTCGTCTTGGTGAAACTGCTGACAGTTGGCAGGAAGCTGTTAAGAAATCTGTAGAACCATTAATTGAAAGTGGTGCAGTAAAAGATGAATATTATCAAGCAATTATTGACTCGACTGAAGAGTATGGACCATATTATATATTAATGCCAGGTATGGCGATGCCACATGCAAGACCAGAAGCAGGTGTGATTAGAGATGCCTTTTCTTTAATTACCTTACAAGAACCTGTAGTTTTTTCTGATGGTAAGCCAGTACAAGTTTTACTAGCACTTGCAGCAACTAGTTCAGCTATACATGCATCTGTAGCCATTCCACAAATTATTGCCTTATTTGATTTAGAGAATGCTATTGAACGTTTAGTTGCTTGTCAAACAATTGAAGAAGTCCTAAGTTTAGTTGATGAGTCAAAAAATAGTCCTTACCTTGAAGGCATGGATTTAAACAGTTAATCGGATCGATTGGTTATGATAGGAGAAAATATGTCAAGAACAATTCCAAATTTACAAGTAGCATTAGACCACTCTGATATGCAAGGAGCAATCAAAGCTGCAGTTGCAGTAGGTCAAGAAGTAGATATTATTGAAGCAGGGACAGTTTGCTTATTGCAGGTTGGTAGTGAATTAGTGGAGATTTTAAGAAATCTTTTCCCTGACAAGATACTAGTTGCAGATACCAAATGTGCGGATGCTGGAGGTACGGTAGCAGCTAATAATGCCCAACGTGGTGCGGATTGGATGACATGTATTTGTTGTGCAACAATTCCAACAATGAAGGCAGCTTTAAAAGCCATCAAAGAGGAACGCGGAGATAAGGGTGAGATCCAAATTGAGTTATATGGGGATTGGACTTTTGAACAGGCTCAAATGTGGTTAGATGCTGGTATTTCACAAGCTATTTACCATCAATCACGAGATGCACTCTTAGCGGGGGAAACTTGGGGTGAAAAAGATTTAAATAAAGTTAAACGCTTGATTGAGATGGGTTTCCGTGTTTCAGTTACTGGTGGTTTAAATGTTAAGACTTTATCATTATTTGAAGGGGTAGATGTATACACCTTTATAGCTGGCCGTGGCATAACTGAGGCAGACAATCCAGCTCAGGCTGCGCGTGAATTTAAAGATGAAATCAAACGTATCTGGGGGTAAGTCAATGGGACGACCAATTGGAATTTATGAAAAAGCAACCCCAAAACAGTTTTCTTGGTTAGAAAGACTGGAGTTTGCCAAAGAACTGGGTTTTGATTTTGTTGAAATGTCAATTGATGAATCTGATGCCCGCTTAGAACGGCTAAATTGGTCAAAGGAAGAACGTTTAGATCTTGTTAAAGCAATCTATCAAACTGGTGTACGAATTTCAAGTATTTGTTTTTCAGGTCATCGTAGGTACCCACTTGGGTCAAATAATCCTATTTTAGAAGAAAAATCTTTGGAATTAATGAAAAAGTGTATTGAATTAGCTCAAGATTTAGGAGTCAGAACGATCCAATTAGCAGGATATGACGTCTACTATGAAGAAAAGTCGCCTCAGACTCGTCAACGCTTTCTCAAAAATTTGAGACAAGCCTGTGACTGGGCAGAAGAAGCTCAAGTCGTCTTAGCCATCGAAATCATGGACGATCCGTTTATCAACTCAATCGAAAAGTATCTGGCCGTCGAAAAAGCAATTCAATCTCCTTACTTGTTCGTCTATCCAGATACTGGCAATCTCTCAGCTTGGCACAATGATCTTTGGAGTGAGTTCTATATAGGCCACCGGTCAATTGCTGCGCTCCACTTAAAAGATACCTATGCAGTTTCAGAGACATGTAGTGGCCAATTTAGGGATGTTCCATTTGGAAAAGGTTGTGTTGAGTGGAAAGAATTATTTAGAATTCTGAAGGAAACCAGATATATGGGGCCATTCTTAATCGAAATGTGGACTGAAAATTGTAACAGTATAGAGGAAACAAAAACTGCTATTAAAGAAGCACAAAACTTTTTGTATCCACTGATAGAAGAAGCGGAGTTAAACTAAATGCCAAAAAATTTAGAAGAAATGCGTCAACGGGTGTGTGATGCAAATAAGTCATTGCCTGACCATGGTCTTGTCAAATTTACATGGGGTAATGTCTCTGAGATTTGTCGGGAATTAGGACGTATTGTTATCAAACCATCAGGGGTTGACTATGAGTTATTAACGCCTGAAAATATGGTAGTGACAGATTTAGACGGTAATATCCTGGAAGGTGATTTGAATCCTTCATCGGATCTGCCTACTCACGTTCAATTATATAAAGCATGGGAAGATATTCAAGCAATTGTACATACCCATTCGACGGAAGCTGTTGGTTGGGCACAAGCTGGCAGAGATATTCCATTTTATGGGACAACTCATGCTGATTATTTTTATGGACCAATACCATGTGCTAGATCTTTGTCGGCTAATGAAGTGGAAATAGCTTATGAGAAAGAAACTGGGACAGTTATTCTTGAAGAATTTAATAACCGTGGAATTAACCCATCAGCGGTGCCAGGAATTGTTGTCAGAAATCATGGCCCATTTACATGGGGTCAAACGCCAGAACAGGCAGTCTATCATTCTGTAGTATTGGAAGAAGTAGCTAAAATGGACCGGTTTACAGAACAAATCAATCCTCGGGTTGAGCCAGCACCTTCTTACATAATGGATAAACATTATCTGAGAAAGCATGGTCCGAATGCTTATTATGGGCAACAATCTTAAAATTATTTCAAAATAGAAGCAAAAATAGTATATGTTTGGGGTATCTTGGATACGCCAAGCATTTTTTGATATAATGTTTAAATATAAAATTTAATATTTTTTTAAAAGATATTAAAAAAATAGAGGTGATGACATGCTATTAGATAAAAAGAGTTATGATTTATTAGATTACCTTATCAAGCTTGAAAAACCAGAGACTATAATGACAATTTCAAAAAATCTGGACCAATCACGTCGAAAAATCTATTATCATCTTGAGAAAATTAATGATTCACTTCCAGAGACTGTTCCAAAAATTGTAGCTATCCCAAGAGTCGGCATTCAACTCAGTTTGACCCAAGTTAAATCATGTAAGGATTTATTGAAAAATGTCAGTGATTATTACTATGTTTTGAAGTGTGACGAGCGGATGAAGTTATCAGCAATCTGTATTGCAACATCTACTCAACGGGTAACGATTGATACTTTAATGGAGTTGACAGATGTTTCAAGAAACACGGTTTTAAATGACTTGAATGAATTAAGGGAACAACTTTCTCAAAAAGATTACTCCATATCTTTGCTGTCAAAAAAAGCCAAAGGCTATTACTTTGACTGTCATCCTCTATCTTATATTCAATTCTTACATACCTTGCTCGATGATATCTACAGGGGTACTAATACCACTTTCATCAAGATATTTGATAAGAAAACAAATCATTTTTTAGGGACAACAACCTATTTTTCTCAGGAAGTGCAGGATTTCTTTAGGAATTATCTACCTATTTCTCAAGCTAATCTAGGAAAAAAGTTAACTCGTCCAGATAGTCAATTTATGGTTCAAATCCTTCCCTTTGTTTTACTAAGTTACCGTAATATGCAATATGGTAAGCAAGTAAAAGAGACTCTTGAAAAAGATTTTAGTTTAATCTGGAAGAGAAAAGAGTACTACATTGCAAAGGATCTAGCCCATCAACTTTTTATAAATTTCAAGTTATTTCTGGATGATATTGAAGTAGGTTTGGTCGCGATGCTCTTATTATCTTTTAGAAAAGATAAGGATAATCATGTTGACAGTCCTGATTATGATGAGATGAGGGTAACCTTATATCATTTTATTAAAGTGCTCGAAGATCGGCACCACTTACAATTTACCCATGAACAAGAACTTGTCAAACAATTAATCAGACACTGTAAAGCTCTGATTTATAGAAAACATTATGGTATTTCCTCAGTAAATCCGATGACTAAGCATATCAAGGAAAAATATGCCGACCTTTATCAATGCTGCCATTCGGCAGCCAGTATTCTAGAGGAAGCTTGGCAACTTAGTCTAGCTGAAGATGACATTGCCTATATAACGATTCACTTAGGGGGTGAATTAAGAAATAGTAAAAGTTTGACACCGCCTACACGATTAGTCATTATTTCAGATGATGGGATTGGTATTCAAAAGTTACTCTATAAACAATGTCAGCAACTTTTAACTAATAGTCAGATTGACGCCGTGCTAACAACGGAACAATATAAGAGTATCGAGGATTTGCTTTCAGTTGATTATATTATCACGACTAATGATGACTTAGATAGTAATGAATCGAGCATCGTTGTTAATCCAATTCTGACAGATGATAATATTGTCCATTTAGTGAACACGATTAACCGAGCATCCCAGGTTGATAATTTGGATTTCTCTGAAAAAATCAATCAAATTGTAGCACCACTAAACCTTTGTGAGGCGGAGCAATTCGCCATAAAAAATCAAATTGAAAAACTTCTGTGGGATGAATTGGTCACATCTATCCAAGTTTATCACCCACATCAATAAGTGTAGGCCTCAGCAATCAATGCCATGCTGGGGATTTTTAGTGTCTGAATGAAAATTTAGTTATATATCCATTTTTGAACACAATGCTGTGTGAGACTTGGTCTTTTAATCAGCTTGTGATGGGACTATACTAAAACTATACTTATTAATACCGGAGGAATAATAATGGCAAAGGTTCAAGATATTACACGTGAATCATGGATTTTAAGTACGTTTCCTGAATGGGGTACTTGGTTAAATGAAGAAATTGAAGAAGAAGTCGTTCCTGCAAATAATTTTGCAATGTGGTGGTTAGGAAATTGTGGCGTTTGGATAAAAACACCTGGTGGAGCAAATATTGTCATGGACCTTTGGTCAAATCGAGGCAAATCAACTAAAAAAGTTAAAGACATGGTTCGTGGTCATCAAATGGCCAATATGGCTGGTGTCAGAAAATTGCAACCTAATTTACGCGTTCAACCAATGGTTATTGATCCTTTTAAAATTAATGAACTGGATTATTATCTTGTATCTCATTTTCACAGTGATCACATCGATATCAATACGGCTGCAGCTATTATTAATAATCCAAAATTAAATCATGTTAAATTTGTAGGTCCTTATGAATGTGGTGAAATTTGGAAAAAATGGGGAGTCCCAGAGGACCGTATCATGGTTATCAAACCTGGTGAGACATTTACCATTAAAGACATGACTATCACTGCTGTCGAATCATTTGACCGTACTTGTCTAGTAACACTTCCTGTTGATGGAGCAGAGGAAAATGATGGTGAATTGGCTGGTTTAGCTATTTCAGATGATGAAATGGCTCGAAAAGCTGTCAACTACATTTTTGAAACACCGGGTGGTACAATCTATCATGGGGCAGATTCGCATTTTTCAAATTATTTTGCTAAACATGGTCGTGATTATAAAATCGATGTTGCTATCAATAACTATGGTGAGAACCCATTAGGGATTCAAGATAAAATGACTTCAATTGACTTACTCCGTATGGCGGAGAATTTGAGAGCAAAAGTTATTATTCCAGTTCACTATGATATTTGGTCAAACTTCATGGCTTCAACAGATGAAATTCTTCAACTATGGAAAATGCGTAAGGAAAGACTTCAATATGATTTCCATCCATTTATTTGGGAAGTCGGTGGCAAATATACCTACCCACAAGATCAAGATCGAATTGAATACCATCACCCACGAGGATTTGATGATTGCTTCCTAGAAGAATCAAATATTCAATTTAAATCACTATTATAAGAAAAAGCTAAAATACCAAGTTTACTTGGTATTTTTTAGTTTTTGAGGTTTGTTTTCTGAAAATAGGAATGATTGTGCTAAAATAAAAACAATAATAGAATGAGAGAAAGGAAATATTTTATGAAAAATGCACTTTTGATTGTTAATCCTGCTTCAGGTGGAGAAGAGGCAAAGTCTTATCAAGAAGCAGCTAAAAAGAAATTAGATAGTCACTTTGATCAAGTTGATGTTAAGTTGACTGAGAAAGTTGGTGATGGTCAAGCATTTGCTCGCCAAGCAGCTGAAGAAGGTTACCACAGTATTTTTGTAATGGGTGGAGATGGCACTGTCAATGAGGGAATTAGTGGAATTGCAGAGCAGGGATACAAACCTAACTTTGGTTTTTTCCCATTAGGGACAGTCAATGACTTAGCTAGAGCGCTAGGTATTCCAGTTGATCCCCAAGAAGCAATTGATAATATGAATCTTGATAATACACAAGACTTAGATATTGGTAAAGTTAATCAATCTTACTTTACTAATGTTGTAGCTATAGGTAATATTCCTCAGTCCATCAATAATGTAAATGATAAGTTAAAAACGAAGCTTGGTCCAGTGGCATATTTCATTTCAGGATTAAAACATGCCCTAACCAACAAAAGCTATGAATTCCAAGTTGTTCATGATGGCAAGAGGAGCAGAGTAGAAGGTTCACTTTTATTAGTGGCGCTAACAAATTCAATCGGTGGCTACAATAATCTTACTCCAGACGCTAAGGTAGATGATGGTTACTTACATTTAATCTTAACCAAGGATAAAAACTTCCTGGAAACTTTGGAAGCATTACCTGCTTTATTGAAAAAAGAACAGACAGATGAACCTTTAGTATCTTACAAACGTGCAAAAAAGGTTAACATTTCTGTAAAATTTGCTGACTTAGAAACAAATGTAGATGGGGATCCAGGAGATATGTTACCTGTCTCAATTGCCATTCTTCCAAGACATATTAAAGTTTATTCTTGTAAAAAAGATTAAAAAATAAGAGCAGTTTTTAGAGCTGTTCTTTTTTCTATTTTGTAGAAAAATAGCGTAGTATATTTCTAAAATTTCCACTAAATAGATAACAATGATATCGTTTTCCTTGATTCAAATGGGTTTTGCCACTGCAAAATCCTTGACAAAAAGTGACCACACGTGATATCATAGAGATGTTCTGTTAGAAAAATTATTTTACATAATTAAAAATGATTCCTAAACAAGTGAAAATACCTTGTTTTTTTAGTAGGAAATACACAGATTGGGAGAAAAATACAGATGGCAAATATCTTAGAAGTCAAAAATTTAACAAAGATTTTTGGTAAAAGACAAAAAGCAGCTTTAGAACTTGTTAAAGCTGGAAAAAGTAAGACAGAAATTTTAAAACAAACAGGTGCCACGGTTGGTGTCTATGATGCAAGTTTTGATGTTAAAGAAGGTGAAATCTTCGTTATTATGGGCTTGTCTGGTTCAGGTAAGTCTACTTTGGTTCGAATGATTAACCGGTTAATCGAGCCATCAGCAGGTTCAATTCAATTATCTGGGAAAGACATTTCAAAAATGAATCCAGAAAGTTTAAGAGAAGTGCGACGCCATGATATTAACATGGTCTTTCAAAGCTTTGCCCTTTTTCCACATAGAACCATTCTTGAAAACACCGAGTTTGGTCTTGAATTAAGAGGTGTTCCAAAAGAAGAACGTCAAGAAAGAGCAGAAAAAGCCTTGGACAATGCAGGTCTACTTAATTTTAAAGACCAATATCCAAATCAATTGTCAGGTGGGATGCAACAGCGTGTTGGTTTAGCTCGTGCATTGGCTAACGGACCTAAAATCCTTTTAATGGATGAGGCCTTCTCAGCACTTGACCCATTAATTCGTCGTGATATGCAAGATGAGCTGGTTGAACTACAAGCATCAACTGAACAAACAATCATTTTCATCAGTCATGATTTGAACGAAGCTCTTCGCATTGGTGACCGCATTGCTCTTATGAAAGATGGAGAAATTATGCAGATTGGCACAGGTGAAGAAATTCTGACTAATCCAGCTAATGACTTTGTTCGTGAGTTCGTTGAAGACGTCGACAGATCGAAGGTCTTAACCGCACAAAACATTATGATCAAGCCATTTACGGCTAATGTTGAAATTGACGGACCACAAGTGGCTCTTAATCGTATGCACACCGAAGAAGTTTCAATGTTGATGGCAACAAACCGTCGTCGCCAACTAGTTGGTACCGTAACTGCCGATGCAGCACTAGAAGCTCGTAAAAAAGCATTGCCACTGTCAGAAGTTATTGATCGTGACGTTCGCACAGTCAGCAAAGATACGGTCATTACAGATATTATGCCATTAATTTATGACTCATCAGCACCAATTGCTGTTACTGACGAGAATAATCGATTATTAGGTGTTATTATCCGTGGTCGTGTGATTGAAGCTCTAGCAAATATTTCTGATGAAGATGACAATGATCCAGTAAGTGAACATTCAGGGGTTACTAAAGAGCTTGAACAAGAGCAACAAGAATTACAAGCCCTACAAGCCCTACAAGCACAAAATTAATCAGAAGGAGAAGATATTTTGGAGAATTTATTACAAACAAAATTACCAGTTGCACAGCTGGTTGAAAAATTAACAGAATGGTTAACTAACACATTCTCTGGTCTGTTTGATTTGATGCAAAAAGTAGGTAGTTATCTAATGGATTGGATGACTAATACCATGTTATTCATACCGGCCTTATTATTCATTTTATTGGTTACTATTGCTGTATTTTTTTTATCAAAGAAAAAATGGCCACTGCCAGTCTTTACTTTCCTTGGTTTATTGTTTATTTATAATCAAGGCTTATGGGAAGAATTGATTAACACCTTCACCTTAGTTGTTGTTGCTAGTTTAATTTCAATTGTGATTGGTGTTCCTTTAGGCATTTGGATGGCTAAGAATTCCACTGTGAGAAATATTGTCAATCCCATATTGGACTTTATGCAAACCATGCCAGCCTTTGTTTATTTGATTCCAGCCGTAGCCTTCTTTGGTATTGGGATGGTACCTGGGGTCTTTGCCTCAGTTATTTTCGCCCTACCACCAACTGTTCGTTTCACAAATTTAGGTATTCGTGAAATTTCGACTGAATTGGTAGAAGCAGCAGATAGTTTTGGTTCAACAAGTAAACAAAAGCTATTTAAAGTAGAATTACCACTTGCTAAAAATACAATCATGGCAGGTATTAACCAAACCATGATGCTTGCCCTCTCAATGGTTGTAACAGGGTCTATGATTGGAGCTCCAGGTTTAGGACGTAAAGTACTATCTGCCCTTCAACATGCTGATATTGGTACAGGATTTGTTTCAGGTTTAGCCTTAGTTATCTTAGCAATTATATTAGACCGTACGACACAAAGTTTTAATACTAATCAAGAGGACAAAGCTAAGTCAGGTAAAACGAACAAACTTGTTGGTCTTGCTGCAATTGCTGTATTTGTCATTGCGGCTTTAGGTCACACTTTTGTTAATATGGCATCAGGTTCGACTGAAACAGGTGAAAAGGTTAAAATTTCATACATGCAATGGGACTCTGAAATTGCCTCAACAAATGTTATTGCTGAACTTTTAAAACAAAAAGGTTACCAAGTTGAAATAACACCATTAGATAATGCCGTTATGTGGCAAACCGTCGCTAATGGCGATGCTGACTTTTCAGTTAGTCCTTGGTTACCAGTTACACAAGCTGAACATATGAAGAAATATAAAGATCAACTAGAAGATTTAGGACCTAACTTAAAAGGTACTAAATTAGGATTAGTCGTTCCAACCTATATGAAAGATGTGAACAGCATTGAAGATCTATCTGATCAAGCGAAGAAAAAAATTACTGGTATTGAACCAGGTGCTGGTATTACATCAGCCACTAAAAAAACAATGAAGTCTTATAGTAACTTGTCAGATTGGGAACTTATCCTTTCGTCAACAGGAGCAATGACAACATCTCTTGATCAAGCTTACAAAAATAAAAAAGAAATTGTTGTTACTGGGTGGTCACCACACTGGATGTTCTCAAAATATAAATTGAAGTATTTGAAGGATCCTAAGAAAACCTTAGGTGGTTCAGAAAATATTAACACAATTGCTCGTCTTGGTTTGAAAAAAGACAAACCAAAACTCTACAAAATTGTTGATAAGTTTAATTGGACAACTCAAGATATGGAGTCTGTCATGCTTGATATGAATGAAGGCATGGATCCTGCAGACGCTGCTAAAAAATGGATTAAAGCAAATCCAGAAAAAGTTGCTGAGTGGACAAAATAAATAATGAATTGACCTCCTAAAACCCTCGTCTCAAGACGAGGGTTTTTATTGTATCATGGAGCGCCTTCTTTGAAGCAATAAACAACAACTGTGTTATAATGGGACTATGGAAAAGAAGAATAAATTATTATTAATTGATGGCTCTTCAGTAGCCTTTCGTGCCTTTTTTGCTTTATATAGTCAAATTGATCGATTTAAAAATCAAAGTGGCCTCCATACTAATGCTATTTATGGTTTCCACTTAATGCTGGATCATATGATGAAACGCATACAGCCAACTCATATTTTAGTGGCTTTTGATGCGGGCAAAACAACATTCAGAACAGAAATGTTTGCTGATTACAAAGCTGGGCGTGCAAAGACTCCAGATGAATTCAGAGAACAATTCCCTTATATCCGAGAAATGTTAACAGCACTTGGTGTTCCTTTTTATGATTTAGCAAACTATGAGGCTGATGATATAATTGGAACCTTGGATAAAATGGCTGAGAAAACAGAGGTTCCCTTTGATGTTACCATAGTTAGTGGAGACAAAGACTTAATCCAACTGACCGATGCTAACACAGTTGTTGAAATTTCTCGTAAGGGTGTAACTGACTTTGAAGAATTTACGCCAGCTTATCTGATGGAGAAAATGGGTTTAACACCGGAGCAATTCATTGACCTGAAAGCCTTGATGGGTGATAAATCAGATAATATACCAGGTGTAACCAAAATTGGTGAAAAAACAGGACTGAAACTACTTCATGAGTTTGGCAGTCTAGAAGGTATCTATGAAAACATCGATAGCTTCAAAGCTTCTAAAATGAAAGAAAACTTGATTAACGATAAAGAACAAGCCTTCCTTTCTAAAACTCTAGCAACAATCAATACGGAATCTCCTATCACGATAGGGTTAGAAGATTTAGTTTATCATGGACCCAATGTTCAAGTTTTAATGGAATTCTATGATGAAATGGACTTTAAACAACTTAAAGCTGGACTTGAAACAGAAGTGCCACAAGAAAAGGCTGAAATTTCTTTTGAAGTTGTCACTAGTGAAGACCAAATTGTCTTTACTGACCAAGACCTCTTTTACTTTGAAATTCTCAAAGATAATTATCACAGAGAAGATATCCATGCTTTTGCATGGGGCAATAGTGACTATATCTACGTCTCCAAAGATTCTGCATTATTGACTGGTCCAAGTTTCACAAAACGCCTGGCAGAACCTATTGCAACCTATGATTTTAAGCGTAGTAAAGTGCTCCTTAGTCACCTAGGAATTGATTTGCCTCAAGCTAATTATGATGCTCGCTTAGCCAATTACCTCTTATCAAACATTGAAGACAATGAGCTAGCGACTATTGCGCGCCTACACACCAATCTAAATATGGAAGCCGATGAAGTGGTTTACGGAAAAGGTGTTAAACGGGCCTTCCCTGAAGATGAGGCTTTGTTTGACCATTTAGCTCGGAAGATTCAGGTTTTGGTTGATAGCAAAGCGGTCATCTTAGATAAGTTGGCAGTTAATAAAGAAGAAGACCTTTATTTTGATATTGAGTTGCCACTGGCCAACGTATTAGCCAAGATGGAAATTGCAGGGATCACGGTTAATAAAACAGCCCTGCAAGAAATGGCTGAGCAAAATAAAGCGGTCATTGAAAGCCTAACAGAAGAAATTTACGAGATGGCTGGCGAAGAGTTTAACATAAACTCACCAAAACAATTAGGTTCAATTTTATTTGAAAAAATGCAATTGCCACTAGAGATGACTAAGAAAACAAAGACTGGTTATTCGACAGCTGTTGATGTTTTGGAACGACTAGCTCCAATTGCACCAATTGTTGCAAAAATTTTAGACTACCGTCAAATCAGTAAATTACAATCGACTTATGTCATTGGTTTGCAAGACTACATCATGTCTGACGGGAAAATTCATACCCGTTACATTCAAGATTTGACCCAGACAGGTCGTCTGTCTAGTTCAGACCCTAACTTGCAAAATATTCCAGTTCGTTTAGAACAAGGCCGTTTAATTAGAAAAGCATTCTTGCCATCCTCGGAAGATGCGGTCTTGTTAAGTTCAGACTATTCACAAATTGAATTACGTGTGCTTGCCCATATTTCTGGGGATGAACACTTGATTGCTGCTTTTAAAGAAAATGCTGATATTCATACCTCAACTGCCATGCGTGTTTTTGGTATTGAAAAAGAAGAAGATGTTACGCCAAATGATCGTCGTAATGCCAAAGCAGTTAACTTTGGAATTGTCTATGGCATCTCTGATTTTGGCTTGTCAAATAATTTAGGGATTACACGTAAAAAAGCAAAAGACTACATTGAAACTTACTTTGAACGTTATCCAGGCATAAAAGAATATATGGAAACTGTTGTGCGTGATGCCAGAGACACTGGCTATGTTGAGACGCTCTTTAATCGCCGTCGTGAATTACCGGATATCAATTCCCGTAATTTCAACATTCGTTCTTTTGCGGAGCGGACAGCTATTAACTCGCCAATTCAAGGTAGCGCAGCTGATATCCTAAAAATCGCAATGATTAATTTGGACAAAGCGCTTAGTGAAGGTCAATTTAAAGCTAAGATGTTACTTCAGGTTCATGATGAAATCGTGTTGGAAGTTCCAAATGACGAATTAGAGGCTATTAAGGCTTTAGTGAAGAAAACGATGGAAGGTGCTGTTGATTTAGCTGTTCCATTATTGGCTGATGAAAATACTGGTAAAACTTGGTATGAAGCTAAGTAGATTAAGGAAATCTTTTTGATTTAATGTTTTTGTGTTATAATAAGAAACAAATGAGATCGAAAAGGCAAGACAAAGGAGATTTCAATGACTTATCAATTTAAGAACCCAAGTGATGATGTCATCGCTGATTATTTAAGAAAAACACATAAGATTGCTGTGGTTGGTTTATCTAGTAAACCGGAAGCGGCTTCTTACAGTGTGGCAAAATTCATGCAAGCTATGGGCTATGAAATCGTTCCTGTTAATCCAGGGATGGTTGGCCAAGAAATTCTTGGTGAAAAAGTTTACGCGACTTTAGCTGATATTCCTTTCCCAGTTGATATGGTTGATGTTTTCCGTCCAAGTGAAGCTCTTCCACAAGTGGCCAAAGAATTTATTCATACTGATGCTAAGATTTTTTGGGCACAGTTAGGCTTAGAAAATGAAGATGCTGAAGCTATTCTTCGTGGTGCAAATCGTCATAATGTTGTCATGAATAAATGCCTTAAAATTGAATACCGCTCACTAATGCACCAATTAGATTAATTCTTTTAATCGAAAATAATCGATAGAAATGGAGATGCCAATGGACGTTCACTCACATAATCAACAAGCTTTGGACATGTTCGAAAATGTCTTAGAGCATTTGCGCGAAAAACACATCAGAATTACGGAAACTCGTAAGGCTATTATTTCCTATATGATTGTGTCTACTGAACATCCCAGTGCAGATAGAATCTATCGTGATCTAAAAGATGACTATCCTAATATGAGTTTAGCAACTGTTTATAATAATTTGAAAGTTTTAGTTGATGAAGGATTTGTGTCTGAAATTAAAATTTCAAATGATTTAACAACTTATTATGACTTTATGGGGCACCAACACGTAAATGTCGTTTGTGAGGTCTGTGGTAAAATTGCTGACTTTATGGATGTGGATGTAATGGATGTCTCTAAAGAGGCCCATGAGCAAACTGGTTACCAAATAACACGTATTCCAATCATTGCCTATGGAATTTGTCCAGATTGTCAAAAATCTAAAAAAAGACTATTTTAAAAGAGCCTAACAAAATGATAGGCTCTTTTTTAGATGACTCTTTATATTCTTGTTCAGTTTTATCTAGTGTTTTTGGTTTATGTTGAACCTAATTTTCTTCTTGAGCATTTGCTGAGTCAGCTTTGGGTTCGATTGGTGGTAAGACATCGACCTTGGGCTCTTTATATATAGGGTCAGTTTTCTTTTCCTTGTCAGTTATTTCTTCAACTGGGACGGCTACTAGTTTATCATCTAGATGACGGTAGAAATTAGCGCATGCAGTTGTGAAATATGGTGTAACGTAGAAGTATAGAAGACCCAAACTACAGAAAACTAGGATATACCAACCGATGAAAGTTAATTGTAAGAGGAAGAATTTCCATTTGTAACCTTTCATTAGTTCTTTACTTTTATCTATAGCAGATACTGCACCTTGGTAACTTTCTGTGACTGTTTGGTCGTATAAAACGTATTCTGCCATAGCGTAAGCCAGTTGGCGATTGATAGAAAGATATAGGCCTCCAAGCGCAATTGGTACCCCAATAAAGAGCAAGGCAATTGCCATAGCAGAAGCTCCCTCAGTTGTTAAGATAGTGTATCCGATGATTGACATGCTTAACCCAACGATGAAAATAATGATCCAGAGTAATAAGAGTAAGAAACGCAAAAGGAACAAGCCAATCAATTTCCAGACAAGTTGACTAGAAAGTGTAATACTAGCATCTTGAAAGGAAACTTCAGTGCGACGGCCTCTGAGAACTTGTAGCATGGTAAATGCTGCAGAAGTAATGAAGAATGCCGAAATAATATTGAGAATCAATGGAAAGAGGGAGGCTGCAAAAGTTGGTTCAACCCCTTGTCTTTGAAGTATCCCTTCACGGACTTGAATGAAAATTAAGGCAAATTGGATTAATATTGGAACAAGGAACAAGGCTGTTTTCCCAGGAAGTCCTTTCAAAGCTTGTTTTGCTTCTTTTTTTATTTGTGAAATTGACATAGTTTCTCCTTTAAATCATTATAACACAGTCTAATCAGATTAGAAATAGACTCTGACTTGTAAAAATTTTGTCAGAACGTATGACAAGCTGATGTAAATTTGGTAGAATAATAAGGCTATACGATACAGATATTTGGCCTTTGCCAATTAATTAATAAATGCTCAAGACTGTTTATCTTGAAAGCGAGGAAACAATGACAGATTATCCAATTAAATACAGATTAATCAAAAAAGACAAACGAACTGGTGCTCGTCTGGGTGAGATCATCACACCACACGGAACTTTCCCAACACCGATGTTTATGCCAGTTGGTACACAAGCCACGGTTAAAACACAATCTCCTGAAGAATTGAAGCAAATGGGTTCAGGAATTATCCTATCTAATACCTATCATTTATGGCTCCGCCCTGGTGATGAGTTAATTGCTAGAGCTGGTGGACTCCATAAATTTATGAACTGGGATCAACCAATTTTAACCGATTCAGGTGGTTTTCAGGTTTATTCATTAGCAGATTCACGAAATATTACTGAAGAGGGTGTAACCTTTAAAAACCATTTGAATGGCTCAAAAATGTTTCTTTCTCCAGAAAAAGCCATCTCTATCCAGAATAATTTGGGTTCAGATATTATGATGAGTTTTGATGAGTGCCCTCAGTTCTACCAACCATATGATTATGTTAAGAAATCAATTGAGCGTACTAGTCGTTGGGCAGAACGTGGCTTAAATGCTCACCGTCGCCCACATGACCAAGGTTTATTTGGGATTGTTCAGGGAGCTGGTTTTGAAGACTTGCGTCGTCAGTCAGCAGCTGATTTAGTGTCAATGGATTTCCCTGGCTATTCAATTGGTGGACTTGCTGTCGGTGAAACCCATGATGAAATGAATGCTGTACTGGACTTCACAACACAGCTTTTACCAGAAAATAAACCACGCTATTTAATGGGTGTTGGTGCACCAGATAGCCTGATTGATGGCGTTATTCGTGGTGTTGATATGTTTGACTGTGTCTTACCAACAAGGATTGCCAGAAATGGAACTTGTATGACCAGTGAGGGGCGTCTAGTGGTTAAGAATGCTAAGTTTGCAGAAGACTTTACCCCACTTGACCATGATTGTGACTGTTACACTTGTCAAAATTATACACGTGCTTACATCCGTCATTTGCTAAAAGCAGATGAAACCTTTGGCATCCGTTTAACAAGTTATCATAATCTTTACTTCCTAGTTAACTTGATGAAAAAAGTTCGTCAAGCTATCATGGATGATAACTTACTAGAATTCCGTGAAGATTTCTTGGAACGTTATGGTTATAATAAATCAAGTCGTAATTTTTAAACAGAGCTAGTCTCTGTTTTTTTAGTGTCTTTTTGTTAACCTGTTTGAAAAATTGGGTTGACAGAATACCTAAAATTTTTTAAACTGACAAAGTAAGGAGAAGTGATGATTATTTATGGATTGCAATTAGATGCTGCAGGACGATGCCAGCATTATCACACCGAGCAAGATATTGTGGCACTAAAATGTCACGGCTGTCAGAAGTATTATGCATGCTACAAATGTCATGATAGCTTAGAGGACCATCTTTTCCAAGCTAATCCAAGTTCGGAATGGTTCCCAGTTTTTTGTGGCATCTGTCAAACACCTTTGTCTCAAGAAAGTTATGCTAAGGGGTACTGCCCTTCTTGCCTTAGTCAATTCAATCCCAAATGTCAACTTCACAAATCGATCTATTTTCAAAAGGAGACTTCATGAAAGATACACGCACACTGACTCAAATTGCCTTGATGACAACCCTGATTATTGTCTTGGGCTTTATCCCGCCTATCCCACTTGGCTTTATCCCTGTCCCAATTGTTCTTCAAAACTTAGGGATTATGATGGCAGCCCTGCTATTAGGATGGAAAAAAGGAAGTATCTCAATATTTCTTTTCTTAATCATTAGTGTTTTCCTTCCAGCTTTTACAGGAGGGAACACCTTGCTGCCAGTCCTTGCTGGACCAACTGTCGGCTATGTCCTTTCTTGGCTCTTTGTGCCAATCCTATATAGCCTCTTTACAGCAAATCAACCAACAAAAAAACCAGTTTGGATTTTCTTAGCTATTTTTCTTGCCGGCGTTCTTTGGGTTGACGTTTTGGGGTCAATTGGCCTAGCCTTCAAACTGGGCATGCCACTGAAAACAGCCTTATTATCTAACTTAGCTTTTGTACCTGGGGACACCATTAAAGCTATTTTGGCCTGTTTAGTAGCCAGTCGCGTCAAGGTAGAATCAACAAGTCCTAAAAAAAGCTTAGCCTAGTTGTCTCCTCAAAACCAAAATTTATCAGATTTTGGTATAATATGAGGAAAAGAAGAAGGCAGGTAGACAGATGAAAGTGACAACTTTAGGGTCTTGGGGAGGCTATCCCTATCAAGATGGTGGGACAACCTCTTATTTAATTACTGGTGACAATGGTTTTCAACTGCTGATGGATGCTGGGAGCCGAGCTTTAAATGAATTAGAAAAAGAAATTAGTCCATTGGACTTAGATGCGGTCATCATCAGCCACTATCATCCGGATCATGTTGCTGATTTAGGGGTGCTCAGACACTACCGTCAATTGTATCCAAAGCATTTGTGGGAACCCAAAGTCTTACCCATTTATGGTCATAATGAAGATCAATTTGAGTTTGCGAAATTAACGTTGCCAGAGGTATCTGTTGGGATTGCCTATGATGTTACAGGGACACAATCAATTGGTCCTTTTGATATTGCTTTTATCAAAACGGTTCATCCAGTTGTTTGTTATGCTTTCCGGATTGTTGAGCGTAAAACTGGCCAAGTTTTTGTTTTCACGGGTGATACAGGTTACTTTGATGAATTAGCTGACTTTGCTCAAGGTGCGGATCTATTTCTGGCAGATGTTTATCTATATGAAGGAAATGAGAATCATTTCGCTCATCTAACGAGTAAAGAAGCAGGGCAAATTGCTCAGCAAGCTAGGGTTAAGAAACTTGTTTTAACCCATATGCCCCCTGTGGCACCGCAAGGGATTGACCCCGAAAACCATTTGGCCCTTTTAAAGGCTGAAACAGTGAAATATGCTGGGGCTATTCCTGTTGACTTGGCCATGCCACATCTGTCATGGGATTTGGGGTCGTTAAAGTAATGGAGTACAGTCTAGAAGAAAAAGAAAATTTTATGCGTGAGGCTCTTCGTGAGGCTGAGAAGTCATTAGCTAAGGAGGAAATTCCAATTGGCTGTGTGATTGTGAAGGATGGGCAAATCATTGGCCGGGGGCATAATGCGCGTGAGGAGTTAAATCAAGCCATTATGCATGCCGAAATGATGGCCATTAGTCAAGCAAATGCTCACGAAGGTAATTGGCGCCTGCTTGAGACGACCATGTTTGTGACCATTGAACCCTGTGTCATGTGTAGTGGTGCTATTGGTCTGGCGCGAATTCCTAAGGTCATCTATGGTGCTGCAAATCAAAAATTCGGGGGTGCGCAAAGTCTCTATCAAATTTTGACCGATGAGCGTCTTAATCATCGTGTCGAACTTGAAACAGGTGTCTTAGAAGCTGACTGTGCAGCCATTATGCAATCTTTCTTTCGGCAAAATCGCTTGCGCAAAAAGGAAGCTAAACGACTAGCCCAAGAGGCTGAAAAGTCCTAACTTGCAATAATACCAATTTATGTTACAATATAATTCGGAGCAACACTTGTGCGTGAAGTGGGTCAGGGGAGGAATCCAGCAGCCCTAAGCGATTTCAGGTGTGTGCTCTATTTTTTTGTATCAAAAAGGCCCTTGTGAGATTTTGTCATAAGGGCTTATTTTATTTAATTAAATATACTGGGTTTTTAAGCAGGAATTGAAGTATCTGAGCCGATGACCTCGTAAATTTTGATGTAACCCCCATCTTGAGGTGGAAAATCAATAAAGATATCATCGTACTTTGGGTTTAAGGATTCCAGACGCAAGTAACCTGCCTCTGTATAAAGTCTTTTAATGTATGTTTTGCCTTCATAAGCAACAGCACAAACTTCACCAGAATAACTTGAGAGGCCCCGATCAGCAAGATAGACAATATCACCGCTGTGATATTTGGGCTCCATGGAGTCACCAAAGACAAAAGAAGCAACATCATAGCGAGGTGGTCGATTTCCTACGATAACTTTTTCTTGATCGTAATCATTAAAAGCATAGCCGATACCAGCCGCTAATTTTGTTGTTACGGTTATTTCATAATATTCACTTGTATCTTCTTGCATTTCTTGGGCCATTTCTAATAATTTATTTTTATCTTCGCTATTGAGATTTTTAAAAAGATCAGTTAACTGATCTTTCTGAGTAAACACTTGTGAATCCACATTGGGAGAAGACTCTTCTCCTAACAATTGTGATTTCTTAATCTGAAAAATTTTGGCCATTTGGTCAATATGGTCAACTAAGGGTTTGTTTCGCCCGACTTCCCAAGCAGAAACAGCAGTTGGTGCGATTTCTAATAAGTTAGCTAATTCTTTTTGGGTCAAATGACATTTTTTTCTGAAAAATTTGATCTTTTCTGCTAAAATTGACATGTTTTCTCCTCACGTTTTCTCAAGAAAACCATTATACACTTAAAGTGTAGTTTTGACAAATGTGCATATTTCAGAAATGATAAATTCTGAAAATAAACGATTTATTACTTAGAAATTGATTTTTAAAGATGAAATATAGCTACAAATCGCGAAATAATAGGAATAACCAACTGATTACTAAATTCAATTTTGTTTGAAAATTCCTTTCCTTTTTGTGAAAGATTGTTCAAAATGATTGAAAAAAAGCTTGCAAAGAGTTAATATAGTAGGTGAACGGAAAAATTAAAAGGGGTAAATTATGTCACACATTAAATTTGATTATTCAAAAGTATTAGGTCAATTTGTTGCACCACATGAGTTGGACTATATGCAAATGCATGTTTCTGCTGCAGATGCTGCTTTGCGTCAAGCAACTGGTCCAGGTGCTGAAATGACTGGTTGGTTAAACTTACCAGAAGACTACGACAAAGCAGAATTTGCTCGTATTCAAAAAGCAGCTGAAAAAATTCAATCAGATAGCCAAGTCCTAGTTGTTATTGGGATTGGTGGATCTTATTTAGGAGCGCGTGCTGCTATTGATTTCTTAAGTTCATCATTTGTAAATTTACAAACTGCTGACGAACGTAAAGCACCACAAATTCTCTATGCTGGAAACTCAATTTCTTCAAACTACCTTGCTGATTTAGTAGAGTATGTTAAAGATAAAGATTTCTCAGTTAACGTTATTTCTAAATCAGGAACAACTACAGAGCCAGCTATCGCTTTCCGCGTTTTCAAAGAATTATTAATTGAAAAATATGGACAAGAAGAAGCAAATGGTCGTATCTACGCAACAACTGACAAAGCTAAAGGTGCCGTTAAAGTTGAAGCGGATGCTAATAACTGGGAAACATTCGTTGTTCCAGATAGCGTAGGTGGACGTTTCACAGTATTGACACCTGTTGGCTTATTACCAATTGCTGCATCAGGTGCTGATATCACTAAATTGATGGAAGGTGCTAATGCAGCTCGTAACGCTTACTCTTCAGAAAAAATTGCTGAAAATGAAGCTTACCAATACGCTGTATTACGTAATATCCTTTACCGTAAAGGATACGTCACGGAAGTATTGGCTAACTACGAACCATCACTACAATACTTTGGTGAATGGTGGAAACAATTAGCCGGAGAATCTGAAGGTAAAGACCAAAAAGGAATCTACCCAACATCAGCTAACTTCTCAACAGATTTACACTCTCTTGGTCAATTCATCCAAGAAGGTTACCGTAACTTATTTGAAACTGTTATTCGTGTAGAAAGCCCACGCAAAAACATTACAATCCCAACTGAAGAAGCTGACCTTGATGGACTTGGCTACTTACAAGGAAAAGATGTAGATTTTGTTAATAAAAAAGCGACTGATGGTGTTTTACTTGCCCATACAGATGGTGGCGTTCCAAACACTTTCTTAACTATCCCAGGACAAGATGAATTTACTCTTGGATACACAATCTACTTCTTTGAAATTGCAATTGCCATGTCAGGTTACTTAAATGGTGTCAACCCATTTGACCAACCAGGTGTAGAAGCATACAAGAAAAATATGTTTGCATTACTTGGTAAACCAGGTTTTGAAGAATTAAGCGCGGAATTAAACGCTCGTTTATAATTTAAACAACATATAAAAAAAACAGATTATCTATTTGATAGTCTGTTTTTTGTGTTCTCTTTTAAATCAAAAGGTGATTAGTATAGTTTTATAATGTCAATTCAAAAAAAGACTGACTTAATTAAAAAGTGAAAGCGTTTTAAACTAGACTTATCAAATAAAGATTTAAGGAGAAACAAATGACTGATTGGTTAAATATTTCAGGTAAGACAGTTTTAGTTACCGGAGCATCGTCTGGAATTGGTAAGGCAATTGTGGATGAACTATTAGAACTAAACGTTAATGTCGTCAATTTTGATATTGCGGATAATAATTTAGAACATCCCAACTATTTATTTGTAAAAGTAGATGTCACTTCTAGAAAAGAAGTAGAAGCTGGGGTTGATAAAATTATCGAAACTTTTGGAACAATTGATGCAGTTGTTAATAATGCTGGTATTAATGTTCCTCGCCTTCTAGTTGATCCAAATGATCCACATGGACAATATGAATTAGATGACAAGACATTTGAAAAAATTACGATGATTAATCAAATGGGATTGTTCTTAGTCAGTCAAGCGGTTGGACGAGTATTAGTAAAAAAAGGTTCTGGTGTTATTGTTAATATGGCCTCAGAAGCAGGTTTGGAAGGCTCTGAAGGTCAAAGTGCCTATGCGGCAACGAAAGCAGCAGTCTATAGTTACACGCGTTCTTGGGCAAAAGAACTAGGGAAACATGGTGTTCGTGTAGTTGGTGTTGCTCCAGGAATAATGGAAGCAACAGGTCTGAGAACATTAGCTTATGAAGAATCATTAGGATATACTAGAGGGAAAACAGTTGAAGAAATAAGAGCAGGATATGCTTCAACTAGCACTACACCTCTTGGTAGAAGTGGAAAATTAAAAGAAGTTGCAGATTTGGTAGCTTATTATATATCTGATCGTTCAAGTTATATTACCGGAATTACAACTAATGTAGCAGGTGGTAAAACGAGAGGATAAATAAACAAAGAAAGAAGAGAGTTGTGACATTAGTTAATCGCTGGTATAAAATTATAGACATTTTGGTGGCGCAACATAAAGTCGAAATTGATACATTAATTCAGGAACTAGATATCAGTCAACAAACATTATTAAAAAGTGTAGCTCAATTAAATGACATTCTAGATAACGATGTTGAAATCGTTCAAAAGAAAAATTTACTTGAACTTAGAGTTTATGATTATTCTAGACTTGAAAGTATTTTAGGGGGCAGTTTACGAAAAACAAGTGATTTTAATTCTTCGACAAAACGGATAGCTTATATCATAAAACGTCTAGTAGATAGTATAAAACCATTAATTATTGATGATTTAGCTGAAGAGATATCTGTTAGTAGAGGGACAATCAATAAGGACTTAAAAATAGTAAAACAGATAGCAAAAGATTTTTCACTTGAAATTTTGAGTAAACCTAATAGGGGAATTGAAATTTCTGGAGAAGAATTAAACTTAAGATTAATCTATATTCATAAAGTGTATAGTCATTTTGAAATTGAAAATATTAATCATGAAACATTGTCGTTTTTATTGAACTTATTTAAAACATTTAAAATCCCCAAAAAGATTCAAGAATTGTTAACAAAATCAATTTCAGTAGCTATCCTTAGGATAAAAAATAATCATCATTTTGATAAACCAATTTCACTTTATAGTAATGAGGTTAAATCTAACGAATTGATGGAAGAGTTATTATTTTACCTAGAAATGAATTATCAGATTTCGTTAAGTCAATTTGAAAAAAATTTCATTAATTTCCCCTTGAATGTTCAGTATATTGAGGGGCTAAGTTATAGTGATTACTATGATGATAAGCTGTTCTCAATTTATCATAAAGCAGTGGAAAGAGTAAAAAGTAAACTATACATTAATTTTGATGAAAAGATACTATTTTCTGATATTCAATCACATTTAAAGTACTTAATCAATAGACTGATTTTCCATTTTCAAATCAATGATATCTTTCATGGTGAAATCAGATATAAATACCCTTTAGCTTTTGAAATGGCTAATGTAGCATCAGAAGTGTTGGAAGAAGAATTTGGTTATCTTTTACAACTCTCTGAAAGAAGCTACTTAGCATTATATTTTGAAATGGTTTTAAGGGAAAAGAATGAAATTATTAAAACCACCACAAAGAAAATAGCAGTTGTTTGTACAACAGGTAGAGGGACTGCGAATATGATTTGTAGAAGACTAACTCAAGTATTGGGAAGGGACATAGCTATTTCTCAGTTCTCTGAAGAGGACTTTAATCCTGAATTAGATGATAACTATTTTGCCATTTTTACAACCATTCCATTAAAATTTGCAAACTTAAAATCTCCAGTAGTGCAAATTACAAACTTATTTGACGATCAATGGTTGCAGAATGAATGGCAACGTGTCAACCATTTTCATCAGAAAAATTTGGAAACGACCACCTTTAAATTTTTAAGGTTAAAGCCTAGAGAAACTTATCAAGATTATTTGAAAGAAATGGCTAAACATTTACAAGAGACTCAGTTAGTTGATTTTGAATTTGAAGATAGAATTCTAAAAAGAGAAGAAAAACAGACAACTCAATTTGGTAATCTTGTTGCATTTCCGCATACTATTAACCACATAGACGGTAATATTATTCTAATGTTAGGTTTATTAGAGGAACCTTTCAAGGGAACTAACAACTTAGTAGAATTTATTTTCATGCTTGCAATTCCAAAAACAATTGAAGGCATAAAAGAAGCGGAATTACTTGAACTTTATGATGATATTTTTAGGATTGCAGGTAGTGATAGTTTAAAAAATGAACTAAGAAAAATTGATAATGAAGAAAGCTTTATTAGTTTTACAAAAGATAGAGAGGTATTCTAATGAGTAATATGATAATACTTGGTTTAGTAATGGTAATTGCATATATTCTTCAAATAATTTTTGGATTAAAACAATTAAAAAACTTCAATGAAACTTATTCTGAGTTAAGAAAAGCTGGAAAAGTTGCTATTGGAAAACGATCTGGAAAAATAAAGGCTGGAACTATTGTTATGTTTGCAGTTGATAATAGTGGAAAAGTTTTAAAAGCTAAAAGAATGCAAGGTGTTACAATAATTGCTATGTTTAAAGATATGCCAAACTATATTGGGCAAGATATCCATTATCTGGATCATCATAATCCATTGGTTAGACAAGAAAACAAACTGTTACAAGCAGCAATTAAAGACGCACAGGAGTTGTTCTTAAGAACGGAAGCAGGGTCATATGAAGACGTGTCTAAATACGGATCAGCATTTGATATGAACTTGCACGTTAAAGGTTTAATTACAAGACTAAAATTACAATTAATAAATAAAAGGGGTTAAGGATGGACTATATTACTAAATTTGCTGAAGGTTTTATGAAACTTTTTCAACTAGGTGGAGAAACCTTTGTCAGCTGGATGACAGGAATTGTACCTGTAGTATTGATGTTATTAGTAGCTATGAACGCGCTTATAGGATTACTGGGAGAAGAAAAAGTAAATAAACTTGCTGAGGTATCTGCACGAAATCCAATTAGTCGCTATATGATCTTACCATTTATATCAGCATTTATGCTAGGGAATCCGATGGCTATTAGTATGGGACGATTTATGCCAGAGTACTACAAACCAAGTTATGTTGCCTCTCAAATGCAATTTTGTCACACATCAAATGGTGTTTTCCCTCATATCAATCCAGGAGAATTATTTGTTTGGATGGGAATTGCTTCAGGAATAAAGACATTAGGTTTGAGTCAGATGGAACTTGCTATTAGATACTTATTAGTAGGTTTGATCATGAACTTTGTCAGTGGTTGGGTGACCGATTTTACGACAGCTTATGTTTCTAAGCAACAAGGTGTTACCCTAAGTAAAACAATTGAATTAGATAAGTGAGGATTTTAAAATGACATATTCAAGTATTCGAGTTGAAAAAGGAAGTGGCGGATATGGTGGACCACTAATCATAACACCAACTGAACAAAAACATAAATTTATCTATATTACTGGTGGAGGCGAAAAACCGGAAATTGTTGATAAAATTTCTGAATTAACTGGCATGGAAGCTGTTAATGGTTTTAAAACATCGATTCCAGATGAAGAAGTAGCTTTAGCTATTGTAGACTGTGGTGGAACACTACGTTGTGGCATTTATCCCAAAAAAGGAATTCCAACGATCAACATAGTCGCTACAGGAAAAAGTGGCCCATTAGCACAATACATTAATGAAGATATTTATGTTTCTTCTGTAGGTATGAATCAAATTACTTCTACGCAAGAAAGTAAAGTTGAAAATATTAGTACTATCGAAGAAAAGAAAAAACCAACTTTTGATACTAGTAAAAAAATCACTGAGCAACGAGCTGAAAGCAGTTTTGTAGCTAGGATTGGAATGGGCGCTGGTAAAGTTGTTGCAACATTTAATCAGGCCGCTCGAGAAGCTATTCAAACACTCATCAATACAATTCTTCCATTTATGGCTTTTGTATCATTATTAATTGGTTTTATACAAGGTTCTGGGGTAGGTAACTGGTTAGCTAAATTAATGATTCCACTTGCTGGAAATATATGGGGATTAATTTTAATTGGTTTTATCTGTTCATTGCCATTCTTATCACCATTATTAGGGCCTGGGGCAGTAATATCACAAATTATTGGAACACTAATTGGTGTTGAGATTGGGAAAGGTAATATTCCACCACAGATGGCGTTACCTGCACTATTTGCCATTAACACACAAAATGGATGTGATTTTATTCCAGTTGCCTTAGGTTTATCTGAAGCAGATGCTGAGACAGTTGAAGTAGGTGTACCTTCTGTACTTTATTCTCGTTTCTTAAATGGGGTACCTCGTGTTGTGGTAGCTTGGATTGCAAGTATTGGACTTTATCAGTAAAAGAAGTATAATAAAATAAAATTTGAAAAGGAAAATAAAATGGTAAAAGTATTTGAAACTAAAGTATTGGAAATTGGGTCAGAGGCTCAAAATATGATTGAAAACACAAATATGTTAATTCTATTTGGTGAAGGGGCTCCAGCTGACTTATCAGAATTTTGTTTTACAATTAATAATAAAGAATTGACTGGAACCATCATCAAGAATGGTAAGGTAATTATCGGGGAAGAAAAGTATACCATCACAGCAGTCGGAAAAGTTGTTGAAAAAAATTTATCAAGTCTAGGTCACATTACACTTTCCTTCGATGGGAGTGAAGAGGCTTCATTACCTGGCACATTGCATGTAAAAGGAGTCAATAGTCCGCATTTAGAAATTGGATCAATAATTCAAATAGACTGTTAGTAGAAACAATACTTTTACCGAGATTTGAACTAAAAACCTACAGGTCGAAAATAGACCTGTAGGTTTTTAGTTTTTTTATAGAAGTTAAATAACTTATTTCCCAAATTTTCTGATAATTTGTTATAATAAGAAAACTAAGCACGAGGAGTTGGAAATATGACAGCACAAAAAATGACAGCACAGGAAATTATTGCATTTATCGGGAACGCAGAAAAGAAAACATCAGTCAAGGTAACTTATCAAGGCCAATTGGCAGTTCCACTACCAGAATCTGTTTTACAATTAGGTAATGTTTTATTTGGTGATTGGAAAGATGTTGAACCGTTACTAGCTGGCTTAACAGAGAACAAAGATTACGTTCTAGAGCAAGATGGTCGTAATTCTGCGGTTCCTTTACTAGATAAACGAGCTATCAATGCACGGATTGAACCAGGGGCGATTATTCGTGACCAAGTTACGATTGATGACAATGCCGTTATCATGATGGGTGCAATTATAAATATTGGTGCAGAGATTGGTGCAGGAACGATGATTGACATGGGTGCCATTCTTGGAGGAAGAGCATCTGTTGGGAAAAATAGTCATATCGGTGCTGGTGCTGTCTTAGCAGGCGTTATTGAACCGGCCTCGGCAGAACCTGTTCGAGTTGGTGATAACGTTTTAGTAGGTGCAAACGCTGTTATCATCGAGGGTGTGCAAATTGGTGACGGTTCAGTCGTTGCTGCGGGAGCTATTGTTACCCAAAATGTACCAGAAAACGTTGTTGTTGCTGGTGTCCCAGCGCGAATCATCAAAGAAATTGATGCCCAAACCCAACAAAAAACAGCACTAGAAGAGGCACTCCGTTTAATCTAAGAAAGAGAAGTACGATATGATAGATTTGCTAGCAACGAGACGACACTTACATCAGATTCCAGAAATTGGGCTAAAGGAAGTTAAAACTCAGGCATTTTTACTGAACATTATTAAGGAAATTAGTGATAATAAGCCATTTATTACGATTAAAACCTGGCAGACCGGAATTTTAGTCTATTTGTGTGGCTACGATCCTGAAAAGACAGTTGCTTGGCGGACTGACATAGATGGCCTTCCTGTAAAAGAAGAGACGGGGTTAGAGTTTTCTAGCCAACATGAAGGCAATATGCATGCCTGTGGACATGATGTCCATATGACAGTAGCCTTAGGCTTACTTGAACGCTTATCCAAATATAAACCCAAAAATAATATGCTTTTCATCTTTCAACCGGCTGAAGAAAATGAGGCTGGAGGGATGCTTATGTATCAAGATGGTGCCTTAAACGAGTGGATTCCTGATGAATGCTATGCACTCCATGTTAGACCAGATCTTAAAGTTGGGCAAATTGCGACTAATACATCTACTTTATTTGCGGGAACCTGTGAAGTAAAAATTGCTTTTCTTGGAAAAGGGGGGCATGCAGCATTTCCTCATCATTCCAATGATGCCTTAATCGCTGCCGCATATTTCCTGACACAAGTTCAAACCATAGTTAGTCGCAACGTTGACCCAATCGAAGGCGCTGTAGTGACCTTTGGATCAATGCATGCAGGAACGACCAACAATATTATCTCTGAACGGGCGGACTTACATGGGACAATCCGTACCTTAACGCAAGAGATGAGTATATTAACACAAAAACGAATTCAGACCATAGCAGAAGGCGTTGCAGCCAGCTTTAATTTGGAAGTTCAGATTGAATTAAAACAAGGAGGTTATCTCCCAGTTGAAAACAATCCGGAGTTAGCTAAGAACTTGATGGCATTTTTCAAAAAACGTGAATCTGTAGACTTAATTGAATGTTTACCAGCGATGACTGGCGAAGATTTTGGCTTCTTACTGAGCAAAATTCCAGGAGTGATGTTCTGGCTCGGTGTTGAAACCCCTTTTCCACTGCACCATGCTAAGATGAGTCCAAACGAAGAGGCCCTTACTTTTGCGGTCAAAGAAGTAGGTGCATTTCTAGATAACTTAATTAATGGATAATGAAAAAAACTACCTAGTTATATCAAACTAGGTAGTTTTTTATATTATTTTTTAAAAAAATGACAAGGTCAAGTTCTAAATTTTTACATCAAAACTTGGTTTGAAAGTCGCCTGTCTCTTTACTATAATAATTTTTAGTTTGTGACTTCGTTTGCTGATGGAGTCAAAATAAATAAAGAGAGGTAACAATGGAAAAAATTAAAAATGCAATTACTTTCGTCACTTTCATAGTATTGTGGACGCTTTTAATAATGCTCAATGTCTTTGTTTTTGGGACAAAAGGAAGTCTAGCTGTTTATGGTATAGTCTTAATGGTTTATCTTTCTGTTAAGATGGGTCTATCATTTCTCTATCGTCCTTATAAAGGACAAGCTGGTCAATATCATGTGGCGGCAATTATCCCTTCCTATAATGAAGATGGACAATCTTTACTTGAAACACTGAAAAGTGTTGAGGCGCAAAATTACCCAATCAGAGAAATTTATGTGATTGATGATGGAAGTGCGGATATATCAGGAATAAGTAAGATTGAAGACTATGTAAATAGTAACAATAAAGCTGATAAAATTATCGTTAAGCGACTGGAACAAAATGTTGGGAAGCGTCATGCTCAGTCTTGGGCTTTTGAACGATCAAAAGCAGATGTTTTCTTAACAGTTGACTCAGATACCTATATCTATCCAAATGCCTTAGAAGAGCTATTAAAGACCTTCAATGATAATCGAGTTTATGCAGCAACTGGGCATCTAAACGCTCGTAATCGAGATATTAACCTATTAACACGTTTAACAGATATCCGTTATGACAATGCCTTTGGTGTCGAGCGTGCGGCTCAATCTGTGACAGGGAATATCTTAGTTTGTTCGGGGCCTTTAAGTATTTATCGTCGCCAAGTTGTTGTTCCTAACATCAAACGTTATACCAGTCAAACTTTCTTAGGTGTTCCGGTGAGCATTGGTGATGACAGGTGTCTAACCAATTATGCAACTGACTTAGGGAAGACCGTTTATCAATCAACTGCTCGTTGCGATACAGATGTTCCTCATCAGTTCAAAACATACCTAAAACAACAGAATCGTTGGAATAAATCTTTCTTTAGAGAATCATTAATCTCAGTTAAAAAACTATTATCTTGTCCACTGGTCGCAGTTTGGACAACTGTTGAAGTATCAATGTTTATCATGTTGATCTATTCAATCTGTAATTTAGTGATTGGTGAAGTACAAGCTTTTTCATGGCAAAAATTACTAGCCTTTCTACTAATCATTTTTATTGTCGCCCTGTGCCGAAACGTTCATTACATGGTTAAGCACCCTCTTGCATTTCTATTATCACCTTTTTATGGCTTGCTTCACCTTTTTGTCTTGCAGCCACTTAAGCTCTATTCACTATTAACCATTAGAAATGCTGACTGGGGAACTCGAAAAAAAGAATCTCTTACTTAATTATTCGTAGAAAGGAAAAAAGAATTGAAAATTACTGTTGCCGGTTCCGGATATGTTGGTTTATCCTTAGGTGTCTTACTTGCACAAACTAATCCCGTAACCATCGTTGATATTGTTGAAGAAAAAGTAAAATTAATTAATCAAAGAAAATCACCAATTCAAGATAAGGAAATCGAAAGTTATTTAGCTGAAAAGCCTTTATCTCTCACCGCTACCTTAGATGGTGATTCGGCTTATAGCCAAGCAGATTTAATTATTGTTGCCACACCAACAAATTACAATAGTGATATTGATTTCTTTGATACAAAACATGTTGAAGCCGTTATTTCACAGGCATTAAAAGTCAATGATAAAGCAATTATTGTTATTAAATCAACCATCCCGATGGGCTTTATCAAACAAGTCAGAGAACAATTTAAGACGGATAGAATTATTTTTAGTCCAGAATTTTTAAGAGAATCAAAAGCTTTACATGATAATTTACATCCCAGTCGAATTATTGTTTCTTATGAGAAAGAGGATTCAGCTGCGACAATAGAAGCTGCTAGAGAATTTGGAAAGCTTCTCAAAGAAGCTGCCTTAACTAAGGAAGTCCCACTTCTTTTTATGGGAACTGATGAGGCCGAGGCGGTTAAGCTATTTGCCAATACTTATTTAGCTATGCGAGTTTCTTACTTCAATGAATTAGATACCTATGCTGAGGCAAAAGGCTTGGATGTACAACGTGTTATTGAAGGTATCTGTCGCGATAGACGAATTGGTGAACATTATAATAATCCATCATTTGGTTACGGTGGCTATTGCTTACCAAAAGATACTAAGCAGTTATTAGCTAATTACAAAGATACACCGCAAGCTTTAATATCTGCCATCGTTGCTTCAAATCAAAAACGTAAGGAGTTTATTGCCGAGCGGATTAAGGAACTGCTAAAGGATCGAGATGAAAATGACAAGGAACCAACTGTTGGGGTTCATCGTTTAATTATGAAAAGTAACTCAGATAACTTTAGAGAAAGTGCTATCAAAGACGTGATGGATTTATTAAGTTCTTATCAAATCCGAGTGCTAATTTATGAACCAATGTTGGAAGAGGAACTAGACTATGAGGTCACTAAAAATTTAGATAGCTTTAAAAAAGAATCTACAATCATTGTTTCTAATCGCTTTGATCGTTCATTAGCTGATGTTGGCCATAAAGTATATACGCGAGATATTTTCGGAATTGATTAATTTTTTGTAAAAAAATAGGACACCTATGAGGGAGGTGTCCTGGAGATTTATGAAAAGGGTAGGTCAGATTACTCTTTCTACCCCACGGTCTGGGTAAACCGTTGTTTAGGATATAACTATGATAATACACTTAGCTTAAAATTTCCTTAACTGACAGAAATTCTTGTAGTTCTTGTTCTTTAAGTCGTTTTAACAAAATAAAAGTTGAAGGGATTAAGATTAGGACGCTGCCAATCCAAGCTGCAGGATTGGCTGAGGCAATACCAGCAAAGCCAAAATAAATTAAACCAATAATAGCTACACCAGCTCTCATCACCAATTCCATAATTCCAGCAACCGTTGGTACAAATCCGTAACCCAAGCCTTGAATAAAGCTGCGTAGAATAAAGAGAATTGCTAAGAGCCAGTAGAAAGACCCATTAATCAGATAGTAAAGTAATGCTAAATGGAAAACTTCTGGGTCTGCATCAGCGATAAATAAAGAAGAAAAGAAATGGTGGCATGAAATGAGAAGGATGGCGAAAAAGACTGCCCATCCTATTCCCAGGATAAGGGAACTCTTGAGTCCCTCAAAGATACGCTTAAATTCTTTTGCACCAAAGTTCTGTGCAGTGAAAGTTGAAACGGCCAAACCTAAATTAATCATTGGTAACATGGCTAATTGGTCAGTTTTGCTAGCAATGGCTTGCGCTGCGATAGCCTGAGTTCCTAGCTTATTGATTGTGACTTGTAAGGTGATGGCACCAATAGCAATAATACTGGCTTGAAAGCCCATTGGAATTGCTAGTCGTCCGTGTTGGTTAAGATTATCTTTATCAATGACCAAGTCTGCTCGGGTCAATCTGAAAAAGGGAATATTTTTGTGGATATAATAGAATAGGTAAGCAACTGAAAAAGCTTGCGCTGTAATGGTTGCAATACCAGCTCCTAAAACGCCCATCTTAAAACCTAATATAAAAAGAAATTCCAAAAAGATGTTAAGGATACTAGCCAAGATTAAGGCAACTAATGGTGTTCGAGAGTTACCTAGACTTCTTATTGCATTTGATAAGTAATTAAATAAAATAGTGAAGATTAATCCCGAAAACATGGCAAGAAGAAATTGATAGGAATTATCAATTAAGTTTTCTGGGGTTTGCATTAAATAGAGTAGTGGTTTTAAGAAAACTACAGAAATGACTGTAAGGATAAAACTGACTAATACAGAGTAAAATAGTCCGTGAACATAACTAGTTTTGACTCCAATAAAATCTTGGGCACCAAATCGCTGTGAGGTGACAATAGTCAGCCCAGAAGTCAGCCCCATCGCAAAACCGACTACCAGAAACATAATACTTCCTGTCGCTCCAACAGCTGCGAAGGCATCTTGTCCTAAAGTATGACCAACGATAATACTATCTGCGAAATTATAAGCAAGTTGAAAAAAACTACCTATTAGTAAAGGTAGGGTAAAAATCAAGATAACTTTTAAAGGGTTACCTTTTGTTAAATTTTGCATCCTAAACTCCATAAAAAAATTGTAAATTCTTTTATATTTTAACTTTTGTCATAACAAATAGCAATAACTATCCAAAAAAGGCAAATGACATTTTTTGTGGTAAACTTATCATATGGAAAAAAAGGAATTAAGAACACAAGTAATTTCATCTATGAAAAAGATGGATAAAAAAGAAAAAAGTCAAAAAGACTTGCAGTTACTAGAATTAGTTTGTGATTCACAAGCATACAAAGATGCCAAAATTGTTGCGACTTATCTAGGCATGCCTCATGAATACAAAACAACCCTTTTCATCAAGCGTGCATTGGCTGATGGTAAAATAATTGTCGTCCCTAAAACATACGGGAAAGGTCGAATGATTTTTGTACACTATAATCCAAAAGACTTACAAAGAACGTCTTATGGATTGATGGAGCCAATTAGCGAAGAGGAAGTGACAAAAGATCAAATTGATCTGATTCATGTGCCAGGAGTTGCTTTTACTGAAGAAGGATTCCGGATTGGCTATGGTGGCGGTTATTATGATCGTTATCTAAGTTATTACCAGGGTCATACTTTTTCGACCATTTATCAGTGTCAAAAAGCTCAATTTCAACCTGCCGCACATGATGTTGCAGTGGAAGTGGTTTATGCCTTATGATATATGATTTGCGAAAGAATCCAGTTACATTAACATTATTAATTCTGACCGCACTGGTTTTTTTAGCCATGCAAGTATTTTATGGTCAGTTTGCTAGATCAGTTCAGGCTATTTACCAATTTGGTGGCATGTATGGAGTTGCTGTAAAAGCCCTACCTTCTCAGTTATGGCGTCTAGTTAGTGCCATCTTTGTTCATATTGGTTGGGAACATTTTTTACTCAATGGGCTAACATTGGTATTTGTTGGTCAGTTATCTGAGAAACTGTGGGGAGCACGTCATTTTCTGCTCTTGTATCTCTTATCTGGTATTATGGGTAACCTATTTGTTTTAGCTTTTACACCTTCAACCGTAGCTGCAGGTGCATCAACGTCCTTATTTGGACTATTTGCGGCCATAACTGTTTTGGGTTATTTTAGTCAAAATTTATCATTAAAAGCTTTATCTAAGTCTTACCAGTCACTAATTTTTGTCAACTTACTGATGAATATTTTTATGCCTAATGTTAGTATTGCAGGACATATTGGTGGGATTGTCGGTGGTGCTTTAGCAGCACTTTTCTTGCCTAGCCAAGCACCAGAAAATCAATTTGAGAGACAATATCGATTAGCATCGCTAGCTCTATATGTCTTTCTTGTAGTCGCAATCCTAACTTATACTTATCTAACATAAAAAAAGTGCCCCTAGGCACTTTTTATTTTGTTTCTGTTTTTCCTTCCAATTCTTTACCTAATTGGATAATGTATTTTTTCAAATCATCTTTAACTTGCTCATGTTTCAAAGCATAGTCGATAGAAGTTTTCATAAAGCCGAATTTATCACCAACATCATAACGATTCCCAGTGAATTCACGAGCAAAGACGCGTTGCGTTTTGTTCAATGTATCAATAGCATCAGTCAATTGGATTTCGTTACCTGCACCTGGTGCCTGATTTTCTAAGATTTCAAAAATTTCAGGGGTAAGGAGATAGCGTCCAATGATAGCTAAATCACTAGGAGCATCTTCAGGTTTTGGTTTTTCTACGAAAGTTGAAACGCTGTACAAACCATGGTGAGCTTTACCGTGCGGAGCGATTACCCCGTAAGAAGAAACATCTTCATGAGGAACCTTCATAACGGCAATTGTTGACGCATGGGTTGTCTCGAAGTCGTTCATTAATTGTCTTGTTAGGGGAATTACTGAGTTGTCAGTGATATCCATAAGATCGTCACCAAGCATAACGATGAATGGTTCATTTCCAACAAAAGCTTTCGCTTGTAAGACGGCATCACCCAAGCCTCTTGGATGACTTTGTCTGATAAAATGCAAATTGATTGAAGTTGTTTCATCAACTAATTTGAGGAGTTCAGTTTTCCCTTTTTGTTTTAGGTTATACTCTAATTCAAAGTTGGAATCAAAGTGGTCTTCGATGGAACGCTTTGCTTTACCAGTAACAATCAGGATTTCTTCAATCCCAGATTTTAATGCTTCTTCAACAATAAATTGAATTGTTGGTTTGTCAACGATAGGCAACATTTCCTTGGCTAGTGCTTTTGTGGCTGGTAAAAATCTTGTTCCAAGTCCTGCGGCAGGAATAATTGCTTTTCTTACTTTAGTCATTTGTGCCTCCAGTATTACTTATTAGTGCCATTCGTTTTCAGAACGGAATTCATTTGACATCATTTCAAGAATGCTTGCTTTAACTTCAGCACCTTCATAGATAACTCGGTAGATAGCACTTGTAATAGGCATATAGACACCAAGTTCTTGTGCAATTTCATATGCAACTTTAGTTGTTGAAATTCCTTCGATGACCATTCCCATGTTACGTTCAATATCCTCCAGTTTTTCGCCACGACCAAGCGCATCACCAGCACGCCAGTTTCGTGAATGAACAGAAGTACCAGTAACAATTAAGTCACCTACACCAGATAAACCACTGTAAGTTAATGGATTAGCACCAAGTTTAACCCCAAGACGAGTAATTTCAGCTAAACCACGAGTAATGACAGCAGCTTTGGCATTATCACCATAGCCTAAACCGTGAAGGGCACCAGCACCAACAGCTATGATGTTTTTAAGAGCACCAGCTGTTTCAACTCCGATTACATCAGAATTGGTATAAAGACGGAAATAACGGTTACTAAACAAACTTTGGACATATTTAGCAGAATCCAAATCTTTTGATGCTGCAGTAATCAAGGTAATATCACGAACAATTGTTTCTTCCGCATGACTAGGACCTGATACAACGACAATGTCACTGCGTAGCTCGGTAGGAATTTCTTCAGAGATAACAGTTGATAGTCTTTCGTGGGTTCCTGGTTCAAGACCTTTAGAAGCATGCATGATAGTTACTTTATGGTCCAGAACTTCAGCAACTTGTTTGGCAACTAATCGAGTAACTTTTGTTGGCACTACAAAAAGAATTGCATCTACCTCAGCTAAAGCTTCTTTCAAGTTAGTAGTCGCAGTAATGCGTTCATCTAAAACGATATCATTGAAATAACGTGTATTTGTATGCTCTGTATTGATTTCAGTAATTTGTTGCTCTGAGTCTCCCCAAAGGATAACTTGGTGTCCATTATCAATTAAGACTTGAGACAAAGCAGTCCCCCAAGAACCGGGACCTAAAATTGCAACTTTTTGTTTATTCATTCTTTTTCTCCTCGTAATTTAGAGTTAGTCAATTTTATTATAACACAGATGCTTTTATTCATCTAATAGAAAAGGCATACATGGGCTCAAAAATGTAATCATTTTCATAAAAAAGATTAAAATTTTTGAAAAAAATAAGCTATTTTCATTGACAATAGTTCCCAAGAGAACTAAAATAGTCACCATGAGAACTAAGGAGGAAAAATATGTCACGTATTATTGCTGATCTTCGTGATTTGACTCATCAAATTGAACAAATCACTGAAGAAATTGCGCAAGCTTACCATATTGACCAGTTAGCTGGGCCTCAAGGCCATGTACTTGTTTTCTTGGAAAGAAATCAGGACCGAGAAATCTTTGTTAAAGATATTGAAAAAACATTAAATATCTCAAAATCAGTTTCCAGTAATTTAGTTAAACGCATGGAAAAAAATGGTTTTATTGAAGTAGTTCCTTCAATAGCAGATAAACGTTTTAAACAAGTCGTATTAACAGAGGTTGGAAAAGAAAAGATTCCTTTGTTGCATGAATGCCGGAAGGCTATCGAAAATTATTTTTTCAAGGAAATATCAAAAGATGACTTTATGACAGTCAAGCATGTCATAGACCAGCTAAAACTAAATATTGCTGAATACAAAGGAGAGAAAAATGCTTAAAAATGCCATCATGCGTTATAAATGGTATGCCCTAGGTTCTGTCTTAATGATCATAGCAGTTGTAGCAAGTGCATTGTTACAACCTCATTATCTGAAAGATGTGCTAAGTGCAGTCATGAAAAATGACACAGATAAAATTACAGAAGTTGGACAGTTATTATTGATTATTGCAGGAGTTGGTTTAATTGCCGGTACTGTCAATACCATTTTAGCAGCTAAGATAGCTCAAGGTGTATCAGCTGATATCCGTGAGAAGGTATTTAGAAAAATCCAAAGTTTTTCATATGCTAATGTTGAGGAATTTAATGCTGGTAATTTAGTTGTTCGTATGACCAACGATGTTAACCAAATCCAAAACTTGGTGATGATGATTTTCCAAGTCTTGCTCCGTTTACCGATTTTATTTATAGGTGCCTTTATTATGGCGGTTAACGCTTTACCAAAACTATGGTGGGTTATTATCCTGATGGTTGTATTAATTGCTATTATTATGGCCCTTGTTATGAGTCAAATGGGCCCACGTTTTGGGAAGTTCCAAACCTTGATGGATAAAATTAATCGTATTGCTAAAGAGAATCTACGTGGTGTTCGTGTCGTTAAATCGTTCGTTCAAGAAAGAGAACAATATGCTAAATTCAAAGAGACATCAAATGAACTATTAGATCTTAATATGTTTATTGGGTACGGTTTTTCAATGATGCAACCAGCTTTAATGCTAGTTTCGTATTTAGCTGTTTTTGTATCACTCTTATTAGTTTCCAAGATGGTAAAAACAGATCCAACAGTTATAGGTAGTATTGCTTCCTTCATGACTTATATGATGCAAATCATGTTTTCAATTATTATGGTTGGATTCATGGGGATGCAAGCTAGTCGTGCTTTTATTTCAATTGGTCGTCTGAAAGAAGTTTTAGAGACAGAACCTGCAATGACTTTTGCTACTGAAGAAGTTGAAGATTTAAATGGCGATATTGTTTTTGATCATGTATCTTTCTCATATCCAAATGAAGAAGATGCTATGTTAAAAGATATTTCCTTCTCTATTAAATCTGGGCAAATGGTTGGTGTCGTTGGCGCAACAGGTGCCGGAAAATCAACCTTGGCTCAATTAATTCCTCGTTTATTTGACCCACAAGAGGGTACAATCACAATTGGTGGTAAAGATTTAAAAACACTCAGCCAACAAACACTCCGCGAAACAGTTTCAATTGTTTTGCAAAAAGCCATTCTCTTTTCGGGGACTATTGCAGATAACCTTCGCCAAGGAAATTTAACAGCTGATTTACAAGCTATGGAAAGTGCTGCTAGAATCGCGCAAGCTCAAGAATTTATTGACCGAATGGATTTAGCCTACGAAAGTGAAGTTGAAGAACGTGGAAATAATTTCTCTGGTGGTCAGAAACAACGGATGTCCATTGCTCGTGGGGTTATCAGTAATCCCAAGGTCTTAGTCTTGGACGATTCAACGTCAGCCTTAGATGCTAAGTCAGAGAAACTAGTCCAAGAAGCTTTAAACAAGGACTTGAAAGATACAACAACAATTATCATTGCACAAAAGATTTCGTCAGTGGTTAAAGCCGATACTATCTTAGTTTTAGATGAAGGTAAGTTAATTGGTCAAGGAACCCATGCTGAATTAGTAGCAAATAATGCAGTCTACCGTGAAATTTATGATACACAGAAAGGTAAGGAGGAAGACTAATGAAAACAGCACGCTTTTTCTGGTTTTATTTTAAACGTTATAAATTATCATTTTTCTTTATCTTTGTAGCTATTATTTTAGCCACTTACCTACAAGTTAAAGCACCTGTTTTCTTAGGGGAATCCCTAACTGAAATGGGTAAAATTGGTCAAAAATACTATATGGCAAAAATGGCTGGGCAAACTGGTTTTAAACCAGATATGTCAGATTTTATGGCTGTAATGTGGAAATTGCTTTTAGCTTATATCTTTACAGCTCTTGCTAACCTTGTTTATAGTTTACTCTTTACAAGAATCGTTGCTCACTCAACGAACCGTATGAGAAAAGGGTTATTTGGGAAATTGGAACGTCTTACAGTTGCTTTCTTTGATCAACATAAAGATGGTGATATCTTATCTCGTTTCACTAGTGACCTTGATAATATTCAAAACTCACTTAATCAATCTTTGGTACAGGTTGTAACTAACGTTGCTTTGTATATTGGTTTAGTATGGATGATGTTTAGACAGGACACACGTCTTGCTTGGTTAACTGTTGCCTCAACACCTGTCGCTTTGATTTTCTTAGTTATCATTATCCGTTTAGCTCGCAAATACACTAATATTCAACAAAAAGAAGTCTCAGCATTAAATGCCTACATGGATGAAAAAATTTCTGGTCAAAAAGCTATTATTGTCCAAGGTGTTCAGGCAGAAACGATTAATGGTTTCTTAGAGCATAATGAAAAAGTTCGTCAAGCAACCTTTAGAGGGCGCCTCTTCTCAGGACTACTCTTCCCTGTTATGAACGGGATGAGCCTCGTAAACACAGCCATTGTTATCTTCCTTGGTTCGAAAATTGTCCTAGACGATAAGTCAATTTCAATGGCAGCTGGTTTAGGTTTGGTCGTGATGTTTGTTCAGTATTCACAACAGTACTATCAACCAATCATGCAAATTGCAGCTTCATGGGGTGAGTTACAGTTAGCCTTTACTGGAGCTAGCCGCATACAGGAAATGTTCGATGAAAAAGAAGAAGTCCGTCCAGAGAATGGACCTGTCTTTTCAGAATTAAAAGAAGGCGTTGAAATAAAAAATGTTGATTTCGCCTACTTACCAAATAAAAAAGTTTTATCGAACGTTTCAATTTCTGCGTCAAAAGGTAAAATGGTAGCCGTAGTTGGGCCAACTGGCTCTGGTAAAACAACTATTATGAACCTTATTAACCGTTTCTATGATGTTGATGCTGGCTCAATTACTTTTGATGGTATTGATATTCGTGACTATGATCTGGATAGCCTTCGTAAAAATGTCGGAATTGTATTACAAGAATCAGTCCTTTTCTCAGGTACAATTACAGATAATATCCGATTTGGAGATGATTCCATTAGTCAAGAAATGGTTGAAACAGCTGCGCGTGCAACCCATATTCATGACTTTATCATGTCTTTACCGGAAGGTTACAATACACTAGTAACAGATGATGAAAACATCTTCTCAACAGGTCAAAAGCAATTAATTTCAATTGCCCGGACCCTGTTAACAGATCCACAGGTTCTCATCTTAGATGAAGCAACGTCAAACGTTGATACTGTTACAGAAAGTAAGATTCAGAAAGCTATGGAAGCTATTGTCGCAGGTCGAACAAGCTTTGTTATCGCCCACAGACTAAAAACGATATTAAATGCTGATGAGATTATTGTCTTAAAAGACGGTGAAGTCATCGAGCAAGGAAATCATCACGAGCTCCTCAGACAAAAAGGATTCTACTCAGAACTCTACCACAACCAGTTTGTGTTTGAGTAAAAAAAGACTCGATTTTAAAATCGAGTCTTTTTTTTTAAGTTCAAATAATTAGTTTTCAGAAGCACCAGAATTTGCATCTGCTTCAGCAACAATTGCTTCGGCTGCAGCTGCAGCATCTCCGGTGTCTGAAGCACCTGAGCTAGCATCGGCATGAGCGTGTGCAGCTGCAGGCATTGCACTTGCTTTACCACCGGCTAAATGTTGGCCAGTTTCTTTTAAGTACCAGTCTAACCATGGTTTAAAGTTGAAGACAATTTCATTAATACCAGCATAAGATCCATCAGGATAGTACATTGCTTGGTAGTTGTGTGTATTAATGATTTCTGCTGGGGAACCAGGTACAATTGTCCGAACATACTCTTGGTTACCGTTACGAAGTGTTCCAATAACCCATTCAACATTCTTCATACGTTTTGGAGGAAGACTTCCGTGAACAGTCGACATACGGTTCCCAACTTGTGCAGGCACACGTTTAGCATACATTGTTTCTGGGTCTTGGTGGGCATTGTTGTAATAGAGGAATTGATTATTGTCATCGGCGAAGGTTAGCTCGAATGGCATAGCTTTCAAGAACATATTGATTTGATCAACTGTCAAGAGACCATTATCAAGTTTGACATAAGTGTCCCCTTCAACTGCATTGACAACTTTAGAAGCTTTTTCTAACCAATCTGGATCATCTGGATCGATTTCAGTAATCGTAGTAGCAATTGGTTTACTAGCATCTAAATCTTCAGGCATAATTGCTTTAGGTTTTTTTAAAGCAGAAACGACACCAACATATTTGATGAAGTTATCTAAACAAGATTCTAAGAATTTCACAGTTCCCTCGTTAATGATGTTTCCTTTGTCGTCAAAAGCTTCTTTAGCTTTACCCAGTAAGAATTCATTTCCTGGTAATGTGTAAGCACTGACACCTGGAGCATCCAGAATTTTACGTAAATGTACCTGAGCGCGTGATGTTCCTTGGTCATAGTAAGAAGCTCCCACAATCATAACGGGCTTGTTTTCAAGTGGATGAAGACTGAAAGACATCAATTCTAAAGCACTCTTCAAAGCAGGTGTAATGGTGTGATTATGTTCAGGAGTGGCAATGATTACACCATCAGCACGAGTGATTTTGTTGTACATATATTGCACCGCAAATTCATTTGACTGATTTGTGTCATCTTGGTTGAACATAGGAATATCTTTGATTTCTAATAGTTCAAGATCAAATTTTGTTTTAAACTGACGTCTAATAAATTCAAGTAAGATACGGTTATATGATTGTTCAGCGTTTGAGCCGACGATACCTACAAATTTCATATTTGACTTCCTCTTTTCTTATAAACTTTCCCAGTCAAAGTTCTCAGCATTTTTTTTCAAAAGATCTTGAGCATTAGACAACTTACCGGTAATTTTTACAAAAATACGAAAATCATCAAAGATGGCATCTAATTTTTGAATAGTTTCTAGGTCAAATAAATTACCATCATTATCGAATGCTTGAAGGGAATGAGATAGTAAGAATTCATCTGGCATAACAGTTGCTTTTAATTCTGGTGCATTTAAGATTTGACGTAATTGTAGTTGTGCACGAGAAGAACCGAGAGTTCCATATGAAGCACCAGTAATCATGACTGGTTTTTTCAACAGTGGATAAATTCCATAGGATAACCAGGCTAGTGCATTCATCAGTACGGCAGGAATAGAGTGGTCATATTCAGGTGTACCGATAATGACACCATCAGCAGCCTCAATTTTTGATGCGATTTCTTTTACTATTTCAGGGACAACCTTGTTAGCAGGCTTGTTAAAGACTGGTATATCCTTGATTTCAATTATTTCAATATCACACTTATCCGCAAAATGATTAACCATATATTGGAGAAGCTTACGATTAGTGGAATTTTTTGAATTAGTTCCGACGATACTAATCAGTTTCATAGTATTTCCTCTTTTCTAATAACCAAGAGATTTTCTCTCGTTTTAATGATATCGCTTTCGTAAAATTATATCAAGAAATAATCAAAAATTTTTAACAAAATATATAACATTAAAACATGATGAGAGATGATTTTCTCTTAATTTGATATAATGGTAAAAAATTTAGAAAAAGGATTATCATGAAAAAAATAATATATATTACGGTTGGTTTAATAAGTTTCGTATTGGGAATTATTGGGATACCGTTACCAATTTTACCCACAACACCCCTTTTGTTACTTGCAGGATTTTGTTTCTCCAGAAGTTCAGATCGTTTTAACAGTTGGTTGGTCAACACAAAAGTTTATAAATACTACGTCGGTGACTATTTAGAAACGCGGACAATTGCTAGGGACCGCAAAAAGAAAACATGTATCCAAGTTTGGATATTAATGGGAATATCTATTATTTTTGCTCCGTTCGTATGGATGAAGATTTTGTTCTTTGGCATGACAGCAATCATGTCAGTTGTCCTATTTAAGTTCGTACCTGAAAATTAGTCATAATTTATCTCAACTCTGGTTGGGATTTTTTCTTTATGAGAATAGCAAAGCTGTCATCATTTTTTGCTATTCTTTTTCGAATAAATTATAATAGAGACATTGTTAAAAATGAAAAGGAAAAGGTCCCCTTTTAAAGGTGACTTGGTAGTATTAAAATGAAGAATCGTGGATTTGAATTAGTTAGTGCATATACAGATGAGAATTTATTACCAAAACGTGAAACGACACATGCTGCTGGTTATGATTTGAAAGTAGCAGAGCCTGTTACTATTGAACCAGGTGAGATTAAATTGGTCCCAACTGGTGTCAAAGCCTATATGCAAGCTGGCGAAGTACTCTTTTTGTTTGACCGCTCATCAAATCCTCGCAAAAAAGGACTAGTATTGATTAATTCTGTGGGTGTAATTGATGGTGATTACTACGGAAATCCGGACAATGAGGGGCACATCTTCGCTCAGATGAAGAACATCAGCGACCAATCAGTTGTTCTTGAACCTCTAGAACGCATTGTCCAAGCTGTTTTTGTACCGTTTTTACTTGTTGATGGCGATCAAGCTGATGGCGTCCGTACAGGTGGATTTGGGTCAACAGGTCGTTAAGTTGTATCAGCGCAGCAATTCTTAAAAAGGAAAGGCCTAAAGATGGCAAAGAAAAAGGCAACATTTGTCTGTCAGGAGTGTGGTTATCAGTCGCCTAAGTATTTGGGTCGCTGCCCTAACTGCTCGTCTTGGTCGTCATTTGTTGAAGAAGTTGAAGTTAAGGAAGTCAAGAATGCGCGTGTTAGCATGTCTGGAGAGAAATCGAAACCGATTAAACTGAAAGATGTGGATAATATACACTATGCTCGCACTCAGACTGATATGGATGAGTTTAATCGTGTGCTTGGTGGTGGTGTTGTTCCTGGGAGCATGATTCTAATTGGTGGTGATCCTGGGATAGGGAAGTCAACTTTGCTTTTACAGGTATCGACCCAGTTAGCGAACAAGGGGACGGTTCTCTATGTTTCTGGTGAGGAATCGGCAGAGCAAATTAAACTCCGTAGTGAACGTCTTGGTGACATTGATAATGAATTCTATCTTTATGCTGAGACTAATATGGAAAATGTCCGTGTAGAGGTGGAACGGATTCAGCCTGATTTTTTAATTATTGACTCGATTCAAACGATGATGAGTCCAGAAATTTCTGGTATCCAAGGGTCTGTTAGTCAGGTTAGAGAAGTTACTGCTGAATTGATGCAATTAGCCAAAACTAATAACATTGCCACCTTTATTGTTGGTCATGTGACTAAGGAAGGGACTTTGGCAGGTCCACGGATGCTAGAACATATGGTGGATACGGTTCTCTATTTTGAAGGAGAAAGGCATCATACCTTCAGGATCCTAAGAGCTGTCAAAAATCGTTTTGGGTCGACTAATGAAATTGGTATCTTTGAGATGCAATCGGCTGGTTTAGTAGAAGTGCTTAATCCTAGCCAAGTATTCTTAGAAGAACGTTTGGATGGAGCTACTGGTTCTGCCATTGTCGTCACAATGGAAGGTAGTCGGCCAATTCTTGCAGAGGTGCAATCACTTGTAACACCAACCGTATTTGGTAATGCCAGACGGACGACAACGGGTTTGGATTTTAACAGGGTCAGTTTGATTATGGCTGTTTTGGAAAAACGCTGTGGACTTCTCCTGCAAAATCAGGACGCCTATCTCAAGTCTGCTGGGGGAGTCAAGCTTGATGAACCAGCTATTGACCTTTCTGTAGCGGTAGCCATTGCGTCCAGCTATAAGGAAAAGCCGACTAATCCTCAAGAAGCTTTCTTAGGTGAGATAGGTTTGACGGGAGAGATTCGTCGAGTGACGCGAATTGAACAGCGGATAAATGAGGCAGCCAAATTAGGCTTTACGAAGGTTTATGCGCCTAAGAACTCTTTACAAGGGATTAAAATTCCTAGTGGTATTGAAGTTATTGGGGTAGCAACAGTAGGACAAGTCCTAAATGCTGTATTTTCGAAATAAATAGACCATCTCTTGGGATGGTTTTTATTTTCCGAACATTGTAAAGTTTACAGTTTGGACAACTGATTTTTTATAAAAATCGTGATAAACTAAAAGAAATCTGATAGTCAAACCACTTAGGTGCAACAATTAGGAGGAATTATGTCATACTTTGAACAATTTTTGAAAGCCAATCAAGCTTATGTGGAACTTCATGGGACTACACATTTGCCAAATAGTCCAAAAATGCGGGTAGCAATAGTCACATGTATGGATTCTCGTCTCCACGTAGCGCAAGCACTAGGACTTGCCCTTGGGGATGCTCATATTTTAAGAAATGCCGGTGGTCGGATTACAGATGATATGATTCGTTCTTTAACAATCTCGCAACAGCAGATGGGGACCCGCGAAATTGTTGTTCTGCACCATACAGACTGTGGTGCACAGACTTTTACCAATGAAAGTTTCACTGCTCACCTTCAGAAAGAGCTAGGTGTCGATGTAAGCGGTCAAGACTTCCTACCTTTTGAAAATGTGGAAAATAGCGTCCGCGAGGACATGGCTATTCTCAGAAAATCACCATTAATTCCTGAAGATGTTGTGATCAATGGCGCGGTCTATGATGTTGACAGTGGCCGAATGACGCAAGTAATGGAATAATTCATAACCTTTTGCAGAGCTGAATTCAGCTCTTTTTTTATTTTTAAAGATTACTGAAAATATTAGACAAAGAATAAGGAAAGCGTTATAATAATTGTATCAAGTCTTTCATACAAATAAGGAGAGTAAGATGGTCGACAATAGGATGAGATTTACGATTGATCAAGACATGCAGTTTCCATTAGTTGAGATTGAACTGGAACATGGGGAATCAGTATACTTACAACAAGGTAGTATGGTCTATCACACTGAAAATGTGACCCTAAATACTAAATTGAACGGTAAGGGATCTGGTTTAGGAAAATTAGTCGGAGCTATTGGTCGTTCGATGGTTTCAGGCGAGTCAATGTTCATCACACAAGCTATTTCCAATGGTGAAGGAAAGCTAGCACTTGCTCCAAATACTCCAGGACAAGTTGTTGCATTAGAATTAGGCGAAAAACAATACCGCCTAAATGATGGTGCTTTTCTAGCCTTAGATGGTTCAGCTGAGTACAAAATGGAACGCCAAAATATTGGTAAAGCGCTGTTTGGTGGTCAAGGTGGATTATTTGTAATGAGCACAGATGGACAAGGAACCTTATTAGCTAACTCATTTGGTTCAATTAAGAAAATTACCCTTGAAGGTGGCACAATGACTATTGATAATGCCCATGTAGTAGCATGGAGTAGAGAACTTGACTATGATATTCATTTAGAAAATGGCTTTATGCAGTCAATTGGAACTGGTGAAGGTGTTGTCAATACCTTTAGAGGTCACGGAGAAGTTTATATTCAAAGTTTAAACCTTGAACAATTTGCTGGTGCCCTTAAACGCTACCTACCAACAAATTCAAATTAATAAGATAAACATAGAATCAGCCTTTCTAGGCTGATTTTTTTCGCCTAAGGCTGTAAAATATGCTATAATAATAAAGATTTAAATCGTAAGATTTTATAGGAAACTAATTTGGTTGGAGCAAGCTCAAATAGCAATTTGTTGCTTGTTTTTCATGCCACAGGTTTCTTAATGTACTTTGTAATAGGAGAAGAAGAATGTCTAAACCAATTCGTGTGCGTTACGCACCAAGTCCAACTGGACTTTTACATATCGGGAATGCCCGTACAGCCCTATTTAACTACCTTTATGCTCGCCATCATGGTGGAGATTTCATCATTCGTATTGAGGACACTGACCGCAAACGCCATGTTGAAGATGGTGAACGTTCACAGCTTGAAAACTTAAAATGGTTGGGAATGGATTGGGATGAAAGTCCAGAAACACATGAAAATTACCGTCAATCTGAACGCTTAGAACTCTACCAAAAATATATTGATCAGTTATTAGCTGATGGTAAAGCTTACAAGTCATATGTAACAGAAGAAGAACTAGCTACTGAACGCGAACGCCAAGAAGCAGCTGGTGAAACGCCTCGTTACATTAATGAATTTATTGGTATGTCTGCAGACCAAAAAGCAGACTACATTGCTGAACGTGAAGCAGCTGGTATTATACCAACAGTCCGTCTTGCTGTTAATGAAGCTGGTATTTACCAATGGACTGATATGGTTAAAGGCGACATCAGCTTTGAAGGTGGCAACATCGGTGGAGACTGGGTTATCCAGAAAAAAGATGGTTACCCAACTTACAACTTTGCCGTTGTGATTGATGACCATGATATGCAGATCTCACACGTTATTCGTGGGGATGACCATATTGCTAATACACCAAAACAATTGATGATTTATGAGGCACTTGGCTGGGAAGCACCAGAATTTGGACATATGACTTTGATTATCAATTCTGAAACTGGGAAAAAACTGTCTAAACGGGATACTAACACACTTCAATTTATTGAAGACTATCGTAAAAAAGGTTACCTTCCAGAATCAGTTTTCAACTTCATAGCTTTGCTGGGATGGAATCCCGGTGGTGAAGATGAGATTTTCAGCCGCCAAGAATTAATAGACCTCTTTGACGAAACTCGTCTTAGCAAATCTCCAGCTGCCTTCGATCAGAAGAAAATGGATTGGATGAGCAACGAGTACCTTAAACATGCCGATTTCCAAACTGTTTTTGCTCTCTGTAAACCTTTCTTGGAAGAAGCAGGGCGATTAAACGAAAAAGCCGAAAAATTAGTTGAATTGTATCAACCTCAATTAAAATCTGCAGATGAAATTGTGCCACTAACAGACTTGTTCTTTGCTGATTTCCCTGAATTGACTGAGGCAGAAAAAAAAGTAATGGCTGGTGAAACAGTTCCGACTGTCTTGAAAGCCTTTAAAGAAAAATTAGAAGCTATGTCAGATGAAGATTTCCAGCCTGACAATATCTTCCCACAAATCAAAGCTGTTCAAAAGGAAACAGGTATCAAAGGGAAAAATCTCTTTATGCCAATTCGGATTGCTGTTTCAGGTGAAATGCATGGTCCAGAATTACCTAACACCATCTATCTTTTAGGCCGCGAAAAATCTATTGAACATATTAACAATATGCTCTAATTTTAAATCCCCCTTTTGTGTGTAACAATTGGGGGATTTAAAATTTAATTGTGAAAAATTTCAATGGTAAGTCGTTGATTAAAAGAGATAGGTATAGTATGATTTATAAGAAATCGGTTTGTGAGAGGGAACCTTGAATGACTGATTCTTTATTAATAATGATAACCTATATTGTACGTTTTGGGGTGGCTTGGTTCATGTTTTTTGACATGGAGTATTCAGTCGACTCTGAAAAAAATAAAATGCCTTGGCTAACGCTAGGGCTATTTGTCGTACTTGAAATGGTAATCATTGGTCTTGTCGGACCTTGGTACCTGCTAAATGAGCCGCTTTTGATGTTTATCTATCATTACATGAAATTTCCTCATGACAAAATGTTACATCATCTTTTTTTCTCACAATTTCCTGTTGTTGCAACTGATTTAATTTCCAAGGTTATGCTCTTTTTTGTCATACCTTTCCTTAGCAATTCGAGTATGTCTGAGACAGTTTCAAATTACTATTATTTGATTTTAGCTTATCTTTTAGTTATGCCAGTTTTGAACTTTTCGTCCAAAGTCTTCTCCATAGACGACTTTAAATTTATTAGATTTAATACAAGAGTTTTTAACCGTTTTGTCATTTTTACGGAAGTCACTTTTATCATTTATTATATCTTAATATATAGTCATCTTAATTTTTTCCAAGATATTCATAGCTTTAAAAAACTAATAATTATTATTGCGTTTTTTATTTTCTTGTATTTGCTTTCTTTTTTAAATAATTACTTTATCCAAACGAGTAAAAATCGGATTCGCGAAGAAGAAGAGAATCACTTAAGACTCTTGGAAGATTATAATCGGTATTTAGAAAAACTCTATAAAAATATTCGCTCATTTAGACATGACTATGACAATATCATAATTAGTTTATCTGGAAGTATTGATAGTGGAGATTTTGAAACAATTCAAACAATCTATACTCAAATTTTAAATAAAGTTGAAAAAATTATGGATGATGATTTATCTTTGCGCTTAAATGAATTTTCAAAAGTAAAAGACTTCAACTTAAGGTTACTTTTAGCTTTAAAAGTTTATAAAGCAAGGCAAATTGGAATAGACACTCAAATTGATATTTCTGGAAGTTTAGATGTTCCTTTTCTAGATAGTGCAGATGATATGGTCCTATTATCTGCTGTCAGTGATTTAGCTATTAACCTTGTTCAAGACACGCAAGAAGCTTTAATTAAGGTTCGTTATGATTTGACACAAAGTGAAGGTATTAATTTAGTAATAGAAACTGGAGCTGAAAAATTATTTGGTCCAGAGCGTAAGGAAGTTCTGGATCAAATCGAACAAGTCCGGAATACATTTATAAGTTTGCTAGCAAAATATGATAAGCTTACTTACCGGGTCAAACAGTTTGATCGTGTGATTGTTCAGCAAGTAATTATAGAACCGCTAGAAAAGATTGGGGGTAAATAAGATGGAATTGATTCGTTCATTTTTAGTATACATTTTAGTCTTATCAGCCTACTTATTTGTTTTTCAAAGAATTACTAATCGGAAAGTTACAGTTTTACCTGTTCTATCTTATTTTGTCATAGGGTCGCTTTGTACTTATGTCTTAGACTTTTTTACAATTATGATTGATCCAGTTTATCTCATTGTTTTTTCTTTTTTCACTAAAAGAAATTCACCAATAATCCATCATGTTTTTTATAGTTTCTATGCTGTAACTACTGTGGAACTATTATCTCGTACACTTGGCTATGTTATACTACCGACTATTTTTCAAGTTAGTACGGACACTATATCTAGTGATTACCGCTATCTCTTTGTGACTTATATCTTGGTTTTTCCATTTTATTATTTAGTTCACTACTTACTTCATATTGACTATCAAATGATACGAAGGGCTAATGCTGCCTCTTTAAGTCGAAACTTAATTAATTTAGGTATCGGTACTATTATTTTCTATACTGGTATCAGTATTCTATTATATATTGAATTTCAATTCCCAATGCTCCATTTTGATATAGGTCGAGTACGCTCAGTATTCGTTCTGATTTATATTATTATTTTTATTTGGAATCTGTATGTTATCAATCGTTATGCAAAGAATGTAATTGAAACTCAAATAATGGTTGAGCGGAACAAACATTACCGTAATTTAGACAGTTATAATCATTACATAGAATCCTTATTTGAAGAAATAAAGGATTTTAAAGAGTCAACGAAAGATTCTCTTTTGAAACTCGGTCCAAGTATTGAAGATGGCGATATTAATCAATTGAATCGTATTTTTGATCAAGAATTCATTGGTAAAATCAATCCTTCTAGAACGGAAAAGTATTTTTTAGATCTACTAATCAATCTTAAGGTGCCAACTGTCAAAAGTTTGTTAGCTGCCAAATTATTTAATGCTACACAAACTCATGTTCATATTAATGTTGAAATACCAGACGTGATTGAAGAAATACCGATGAAAATCGTTGATTTTATCGTCGTTTTGTCTGTTTTTGTCGATAACGCGATTGAAGCAGCGATTGAATCGAAAGAAAAACGTGTTGACTTAGCCTTTTTTTATAATGACGATAAGCTTCAATTAGTTGTCCAAAATTCAAGCAAAGAGAAGCAAGTTTCAATCAGAAATATGTTTAATCAGGGCTTTTCAACTAAGGGGGATAATCGAGGAATCGGTTTAGCCAATGTGAAATCGATTCTTGAAGAATATCCAAAAGTCGAACTTATTACTAAAAGTAAAAATTTCTTGGTTACACAAGAACTAAGTATGACTCGTTAGGCACTCTTCTCAAAAACTATTATTCATATTTTTAACAGTAGTTTTAATAGAAAATTAACTGCAGTTTTGCTACCTATAGTCAATCGTCTGTTACTTGGGGAAAGTAAACTAGTCAGTTAAAATTAGTTTGTGATAAAATAGATTATCTAGAAGGGAGGAATTTAATGCCTTTAGTTCAATTAATTTGTTTAATACTCTCTATAATTGTATATTACGCAACAGAGTTTTATATCTTTTCATTTTTGTCAGACATTAAATTCCCTTTTTGGAAGATAATTTTATTGATGTCTTTTGCAATTTTTATTAATCAAATACCAGTGTTATCACCGATGATTATCGATCCTATTTTATTTCTATTCTTGCTGAGCTTAGAAAAAAGAAATATCTTCAATATAAAATCAATATTCACAGCTTTTTTTCCTAGCATCTTTATTGATTTATTTTCTCGATTTTTAATTACAGTTGTTCTACCCTATATCTTTTTGACAACTGAGATAAAGGTTGGCTATTCCTTTGCTAACTTAATAGTTTATCTACTGATTTTCCCAACTCTCTTACTAGTTGACTACTTTGTTGGTAATGATTATAGGCATATTTTTCGAATGGAAAATACCGATCGGGCAAAAAATTTCTATAATATCTTCATCATTTTCATGGTGGCTTATTATGTTGATATTTTCTTGGTATTGGGAATTGTGGATCCTTTTATCTACTATAAACATCCTATGAAGGTTGAACCTTCTTATAAAATCTTGTTCTTTACTTTTACTTTATTATTTCTTTATATGTTGTCATATTTTAATTATAAATCAAAGGAATATATGGAAGAAGACTTAAAAAAAGAACAAGAGGAGTATATTCAAAATTTAGAGGCTTACGGCCATCACTTAGATTCCTTATATAGAGATGGCAAAGAATTTCAAGCAAATTATTTAGCCCGATTAAATAAACTAGGCTATGCTTTAAAAGAAAATGACCTAGATCATGTCAAGTCTGTTTATTATCAGATTGTTGAGAAGGCTAATCATTATTGGGATCAGAAGCATTATAACATCTCTAAATTGGGAGCTATCTCGATTTCTTCTGTAAAGAGTTTACTCTCAGCAAAAATTATTGAAGCTGAGGATAAAGGTCTTGAAGTATCCTTAGAAATTCCAGATTATATCACGCATTCCAATATTTCAGAATTAGACTTTCTTCTATTAATTTCTGTCTTTTTTGATAATGCCATTGAAGCAGCGCAATTATCCAAAAGAAAAACAATATCCATCGCCTATTTCACGATGGATGAAAAGCAATACTTCGTTATTGAAAATAGCACTTTGGAAGAGAAAGTAGATATTACGACTATCTTTGGTGATGGTTTTTCAACTAAAGGACAAGGACGTGGAATCGGTTTGGCCAATGTTGAAAAGATCCTGGAGAAATATCCGCTAGTGATTTTAGCTACAAAAAGCTCAGACTATTTGTTTAGTCACGTGCTTACACTGCCAGAGAATGGGGATGTTTAAATGCAACAATTATTACCAACCCTTGTTTTATATAGTTTGATTTTTTTTGATGTTTG
>CAACWI010000290.1_pt1 | contig 51313 bp, 52 predicted proteins | sample 2275591 | NCBI WGS metagenome assembly CAACWI01 (sample SAMEA5312452, study PRJEB27640) | indoor metagenome | biome: indoor environment; feature: uncontrolled; material: polymer tiles stone | place: Germany | collected 2014-07-07
CTAAATCAGATGTCAAAGCAATGCCTAAACCAGTCTATCTAATCTCTAACCGTCAGACCCAAGAAGGTGGAGAAGGTTACCAGGTTTATCATTCATCAACCATTTCAATTGCGAATGTCAGTAATATATTTCCAGTAGTTCTGTACTTAGTTGCAGCTCTAGTTACATTTACTACGATGACCCGCTTTGTCGATGAAGAACGGACTAATTCAGGATTATTACTAGCAATTGGTTATTCAAAAAAAGATATCTATAAAAAGTTTATTATTTATGGATTTATTGCTAGTGCACTTGGTACACTTATCGGTGTGATTGGAGGAACCTATCTCTTATCAGCCATGATTGTTAAAATCTGTTTAAATAATTTAATTCTTGAGAGTGTCACTTATCATTTTTATTGGAATTATACTGCTTTGGCATTCTTTTTAGCTGCTTTATCAGCTCTCTTACCAGCATATTTAGTGGCTAGAAAAGAACTTAATCAGGCACCTGCTCAGCTATTACTCCCAAAACCACCAAGCAAGGGTGCTAAAATATTTTTAGAACGTCTTCCTATTATTTGGTCGCGTCTCACTTTTACACAGAAAGTGACAGCCCGAAATATCATTAGATATAAACTACGAATGATCATGACTATCGTAGGTGTAGCTGGTTCAGTAGCTTTACTATTTTCAGGGTTAGGTATACAATCTTCGCTTTCTAAAGTAATTGATAAGCAATTTTCTGAATTAACTCCATATGATATCTTACTAGTGTCCAAAAAAAGTGAAGAGAGTCAGAAAACTATTCAAGACTATTTTCATATACAAAATATCTCATCCTATCAAGGAATCAATTTAACTAGTTTGGACTTGGACATTAAAGGGCAGAGAACTAATACCAAGGTCACTGTTCTTTCAAGCCAGAAACCGTCTTTAAAGCCTTATATGGAACTTATTGATGATGGAACAAAGAAACCATTATTAGTTCCTAAAAATGGCGTTTTCATCTCTACTAAACTCGCATCTTTTTATAACGTAAAACCAGGACAAAATCTAACATTAACAGATAAACACGGGAAAAACTTTAATGTAAAAGTAGCAAATGTAATTGATATGCGAGTTGGACATTATATTATTTGTTCAAACGACTATTATCAAAAAGCCTTTAAGCAGCTTGAGACTAATCCAGCCTTTCTGATAAATCTCCCTAAGCATTCAAGAAAAGATGTCAGATCCATCTCAAAATTTTTCATGAATAAGCCAGAAGTGATCAGTTTATCCAAAAATATCATGATTACTGATTATGTCCAATCAATTGTTGATTCATTAAATCAAGTGATGGCATTGCTTGTCATTTTGTCAGCCTCACTGTCATTAGTCATTTTATATAACTTAACGACAATAAATATTGCTGAGCGCATTCGAGAACTATCTACAATCAAGGTCTTAGGATTTTTTGATAAAGAGGTCACCATGTATATCTTCAAGGAAACAATTCTCTTGTCAGGAATTGGTATTATATTAGGATTGATAAGTGGTTATTATCTCCATCAGCTTTTAATGACTTTAATGGGTGCTTCTAATATGAATTTTGGAACGGATGTGGACTTATATGTTTATTTGGTTCCGGTCATAACAATTACACTTCTTATAATTGGTTTAGGCTTTATTGTTCACTTGTCACTAAAAAGGCTAGATATGCTAGATGCATTAAAATCAGTTGACTAAAAATTTGGGTGCAAAATGCATCCATTTTTCTTGTATTTCTTAGTACAATATGATAGTATTTAAATACCAAGAATTGATAGAAAGATACTAGATAATATGAAAAGCATTATTGATACTTACATTAATGATGGTAGAGAGAAAATGACTTTAGCAGAAACTGTAGACTGCTTTAAAGGCAAAGCAATTTCTAGCAAAATTGAAGAAGGCGAATTTGGATTGATTAATTTATCTGATATGCAAAAAGATGGAATCAATTATGAGCATTTAAGAACATTCCAAATGGAACGACGCCAACTATTACGTTATATTTTAGAAGAAGGGGATGTCCTGATTGCTTCTAAAGGAACAGTTAAAAAAGTTTGTGTTTTTCATAAACAAGAAAATGACATTGTTGCTTCATCAAATATTACAGTATTAAGACCAAAAAAAGCTTTCCGGGGCTATTACATCAAGTTCTTTTTGGATTCACCAATTGGCCAAGCCTTATTAGATGAAGCAGATCATGGCAAAGATGTTATTAATCTGTCGACCAAAGATTTACTGGATATCTCTATACCTGTAATTCCCTTAGTTAAACAAGATTATTTAATAAATAATTATCTAAGGGGTTTGAACGATTATCATCGCAAATTGAATCGAGCCCAACAAGAATGGCAACATATTCAAAATGAAATTGAAAAGGCTTTAAGTTGAGGGAGTTCACATGAATATTATTGAACGGACCCTTAAGATGGTCTTTGCTACAGTTATTTCAATTCTAATCGCACAATATTTCAAATTAGACTTTGCCAGTTCTGCAGGCATTATTGCTTTACTAAGTATACTGGATACTCGGAAATCTAGTTTGTCGGTGGCCTTAAGCAGATTCTTATCCTTCTTTCTAGCATTTGCAATTGCCATACTAATTTTTAAAGTAACAGGTTATAATCTATTAGCATTCTCAGTATACCTTTTACTAACAATTCCAATATTGTATCTCTTTAAATTGGAATCTGGATTAGTTCCAATTACTGTCTTAGTCAGCCATTTATGGGCTATCCAGTCAATTGCTCTATCAATGTTATTAAATGAATTTTATATTTTTGTCATTGGAACATGTGTTGCTCTTTTGTTTAATAGTTATATGGGATCAAATCAACGTAAAATTGCCCAATACCATAGAAAAGTAGAAGAGCAAATGAAAACAATTTTATTTGAGATGGAAGCAGATTTGTTGGAAGAATCAAGTCAAAGTAGCTTGTCAGAAATCCAACACTTAGAATCTAGTTTAAAAGAGGCATTAGGTCTTGTTTATCGGGATAGTTATAATCAATTATTTCAAGCTAGCAACTATCAAGTACATTATTTTGAAATGCGCAAACAACAAACTAAATTAATGAAACAGATGTTCGTAAGTATATCAAAAGTATCAGTAACGACAAGGCAAAGTATATTACTAGCCCACCTGATTCACGAAACAGCTAGTCAACTCAGTCAAGGAAATCCAGCATTGACACTGATTGATGATATTGAACAACTATTAGAGACTTTTAGGCATGAAGAATTACCAAAAACACGATTAGAATTTGAAAATCGTGCCTCGCTATTTCAACTATTAAATGATTTGGAATCTTTTATATTGGAAAAAACAAATTTTTATCAAACTTATCAAGAGGGTGAGTTAACAAAGAGATAATTACAAAGGCTAAGATGAGCATATTCTTAGTCTTTTTTGCTATAATAGTAAGCATGAATATCAGTGATTGGAGTAATCATGAAAGAAATTAAATGTCCTAAATGTCATACAGTATTTACAATTGATGAATCAGAATATAGTTTATTATTGTCACAAATAAGAGGTGAAGAATTTGACCGTGAAATTCAACAACGACTTACTAATGAATTAGCAATCCATCAAGAAAAAGCTAAAGGACTGTTACAAGAAAAATTGGCGGAGAAAGATAAGTCGATTCAAGAGTTAAGTAATCGACTCAGCCAATCTGAAAAAGATCAGACTATGGTTCGGCAAGAAGCTCTAGCTCAAAAGGATAAAGAGATTTATGAACTTGAAAGTCAACTTGAAAAGATTAAATCTCAAAATGCTTTAGATTTAGCCAAATCATTAACTGAAAAAGATAAAGCATTAACCCAGTTACAAAATAAGCTAGAAAAAATGGAACTGGAAAATCAGAGTAAATTACAGTCAGCAATGACAAGTATTGAAAAAGAGCGCGATGCCTTACAAAATCAAATTCTTCTTCAGGAGAAAGAAAGCGAGCTATCTCTTGCTTCCTTAAAACGTGATTACGATGCTCAACTTAAAGCAGCAAATGAACAAGTTGATTTCTATAAAAACTTTAAAGCACAGCAATCAACCAAAGCAATAGGAGAAAGTTTAGAATTATACGCAGAAACTGAATTTAATAAAGTTCGCGCTTATGCCTTTCCGAATGCTTATTTTGCTAAAGATAATGAATTATCAAGTCGTGGCTCAAAAGGGGACTATATTTTTAAGGAGAATATAGATGGGATAGAACTCTTGTCTATCATGTTTGAAATGAAAAATGAGGCAGACACCACCAAGACCAAACATAGAAATAGTGATTTTTTGAAAGAACTTGACCGTGATCGTCGTGAAAAAGGGTGTGAGTATGCCGTTTTAGTCACTATGCTTGAAGCAGACAATGATTACTATAACACAGGGATAGTAGATGTCAGTCATGAATATCCAAAGATGTATATCATTCGTCCTCAATTCTTTATTCAAATTATAGGTTTATTGCGAAACGCTGCTATGAATGCCATGACCTACAAACAAGAACTTGCTTTAGTTCGTGAGCAAAATATAGATATTACACACTTTGAAGAAGATTTGGATCTCTTTAAAAATGCCTTTGCTAAGAATTATCAGTCAGCAAGTAGTAACTTTAAAAAAGCTATTGATGAAATAGACAAGTCGATTAAACGCATGGAAGAAGTCAAACGCTTTTTAACTACCAGTGAGAATCAACTCCGTCTGGCAAACAATAAACTAGATGATGTCTCAATAAAAAAATTAACGCGTCAGAATCCAACAATGCGTGAGAAATTTGATGCTTTAAGAAATGAGTAAATAGGCTGCTTTAAAATCTTTTGGTATGTTAAGAGAAAGAAAAAACGTATAATCCAGATTGATAAAATAATCAGAAAATGAAAGAAAATTATGAAAAATGGAATAATAAATGTTAAAAAGGAAGCTGGAATGACTTCCCATGATGTGGTTTTTAAATTAAGACGCATTTTGCAAGAGAAAAAGATTGGTCATGGTGGAACCCTTGATCCAGACGTCGTTGGTGTATTACCAATAGCAGTTGGAAAGGCGACTCGTGTCATTGAATATATGACTGAAGCAGGGAAAGTCTACGAGGGAGAAGTAACGCTAGGTTTCTCAACAACAACAGAAGATGCTAGTGGTGAAATCATTGAACAAGTTCCTGTATCGAAAGATTTAACTGAAGAATTAATTGATGCCACGATGAAAACATTTATTGGTGAAATTACTCAGATTCCTCCTATGTACTCAGCTGTTAAAGTAAACGGACGGAAACTATATGAATATGCTCGAGCTGGTCAAACTGTTGAACGTCCAGAAAGACAAGTTACTATTTATCAGTTTGAAAGAACTAGTCCTTTAACTTTCGTTGGCGGACTATGTCGTTTCTCTTTTAAAGTTGCATGTAGTAAAGGAACTTACGTAAGAACTTTAGCTGTGGATTTAGGTGAAAAGCTTGATTACCCAAGTCATATGTCAAAATTAATGCGGACAGCTTCAGCTGGTTTGACATTAGACAATGCTCTAACACTTAGTGAGATTGAGGAACTTGTAAAAAATCAAGATTACAGTTTCTTTCTTCCAATTAGTTTAGGTGTTTGTGATTTACCAAAAATGATGATTAGTGAAAGTGAAAAAGAGGAACTATCTTTTGGCAGAAGGATAGTCTTACCAAGCCAGGAAAAACTAGTTGCTGCCTTTTTTGATGATCAGTTAGTCGCTGTTCTTGAACAAAGAGAAGATGGTTATAAACCAAAAAAAGTCCTATTATAGGATTACTAGAAAAAGGGTATTATGAAAATTCAACAAATTAAATCATATAAAGATATTAGTGAAGATGACAAAACAGTCTTAGTACTGGGTTATTTTGATGGTTTGCACCGAGGGCATAAAGCTTTATTTGATAAAGCAAAAAGTTTGGCTAAAAAAGAAAATTTAAAAATTGTAAGCTTAACTTTTAATGAAACACCAAAACTCGCTTTTGCCAAATATAATCCAGAGTTACTTTTACACATTACTTACCCAGAAAAACGATATCAAAAATTTTCAGAACATGGAGTAGACCATCTCTACCTGATTGATTTTACAACGGCTTTTTCAAAAATTACCTCTGATGATTTTATAAAAAACTATATTGGAAGTTTAAATGCCAAATATATAGTAGTTGGCTTTGACTATAAATTTGGTCATAATCGTACTAATAGTGATTATTTACAACGCAATTTTGATGGGAAAGTCTATACAATTGATGAAGTTTCTTTTAATGGAAGAAAGATTTCTTCAACATGGATTAGAGAAGCTATCAAATCTGGTGATGTGAATGCTGCCAATCAATTATTAGGTTATGATTTTACGACAAGAGGGATGGTAGTTCACGGGGATGCGCGTGGTCGCACCTTAGGATTTCCTACAGCTAACTTAGCACCAATTGATCGTACTTATCTGCCAGCTGATGGAGTATATGTTACAGATGTCTTAGTTAATGGACGAATCTACCGCTCAATGACAAGTATTGGTAAAAATATTACCTTCGGCGGAGACGAGCTGCGTCTCGAGGTTAATATCTTTGACTTTGATGGTGATATCTATGGAGAATCTTTAGAAATTATCTGGTTAGATAAAATAAGAGATATGGCTAAATTTGAGGGGATTGAAGATTTAATAGATCAATTAAATAATGATAAAGAGATTGCATTAAATTGGAAAAAAGATAGCAAATTTAATTAAATTTTTGTATAATGAGGTAAGTAGAAAAATTAGAGGAAAAGTATGGTTACCTTATTTTTATCACCAAGTTGTACTTCGTGTCGTAAGGCGCGAGCATGGCTATTAAAACATGAAGTGAATTTTCAAGAACATAATATAATTACTAGTCCCTTAACAAGAGATGAACTTTTATCAATATTATCATTTACGGAAAATGGGACAGAAGATATTATCTCAACTCGTTCAAAAGTATTTCAAAAATTAAATATAGATGTAGAAGATTTATCCATTTCTGACTTAATTGATTTAATTGCATCAAATCCTAGTCTTTTGAGACGTCCAATTATCATGGATAAAAAAAGAATGCAAATTGGTTTTAACGAAGATGAAATCAGAGCATTTTTACCAAGAGATTACCGTAAACAAGAATTACATCAAGCAACAATTAAAGCAGAAATTGAGGGATGACATGTCAACTAATTATAATTATCCACTTGATATAAACTGGAGCACTGACGATATCACATCAGTGCTTCATTTTTTAAATCAAGTTGAAATTGCTTATGAAGGAAAAGTTAATGCTAAAAATCTCTTGCAGGCATACTCGGCGTTTAAAAAAGTAGTTCCGAGTAAAGCTCAAGAAAAACAAATTGATCGTGAATTTGAAAAAAGTAGTGGCTATTCTACCTATAAAGTAGTTCAAGCTGCCAAAAAACTTGAGGAAGGATATTTTACACTTGATAAATAAATTCGACTTTGCAAAATCATTAATCTATGATGCAGCTGATTTCATTAAAGAAAAAATGTCTGGACAATTGGATATCCAGGTTAAAAGCAACCATGACGATTTAGTTACAAATGTGGATCAAGAAACTCAGGACTTTTTGATTTCCCAAATAAAAAAACACTACCCTCAAGACAATATATTAGCTGAAGAGAATGATGTCAGACATCCTATCAATGATGGTTCTGTTTGGGTAATTGACCCAATTGATGGAACTGTAAATTTTATTGTACAGGGTGAAAATTTTGCTATTATGTTAGCTTACTTTGAAGATGGTGTAGGCCAATTTGCCTTTATATATGATGTTATGAAAGATCAACTCCTTGCGGGTGGTGGTCAATTTGATGTTTTATTTAATGATAAAAAAGTACTTCCTTATGAGCCTAAGGGTTTATCAGAATCATTAGTCATTTGTAATTCAGGAATGTATTTAGAAAATTATTGTGGTTTGATGAATTTAATTAGACAGTCATTAGGTGTTAGGATTTATGGCGGAGCTGGTATTTCAATCATTAAAGTCTTAAGGCAACAAGTATTTGGCTACTTTTCATATATTCAGCCTTGGGACTATGCAGCTGCGTATATTTTTGGTGAAAGATTAGGTTATGTACTTCTCACTATTGAAGGTGAAAAACCAGATTTTCAAACTCGGCAGAAGGTAATGTTTGTTCCAGAAGCAGAGCTTCCAGTATTAAAAAAAATATTGAATTAAGCTTGAAATACTAATAATATATTTAGATTTCAAAGAAAAATATAATGTCTGCTTTTTTCGTAAAATCCAGATAAAAGTTCTTCCTTTGAAATGCTAGTTATGTTACTATAATGATTGAGTTGAAAAATCAACCTACCCTAATATTTTATGAATAGGAAATAAATCAATGAATATTAAAAAGAAATTCTTTTTGTTTAGTTTGTTAACAATATCAACACTATTTTTGACAGCATGTTCAAGTTGGATTCAAAAAGGTGAATCCATTACAGCTGTTGGGTCAACGGCATTACAGCCACTAGTTGAAGCGGCAGCTGATGAATTTGCAAGTACACACCTTGGTAAAACAATAAATGTTCAAGGCGGTGGTTCTGGAACTGGTCTTTCTCAAATTCAATCACAATCAGTTCAAATCGGGAATAGTGATTTGTTCGCTGAAGAAAAAGATGGTATTGATGCTAAAAAACTTACTGATCATCAAGTGGCAGTAGCTGGACTAGCAATTATTACAAACAAAAAAGTTAAAGTTTCAAATCTTACAACTGACCAATTAAGACGGATTTTTTCTGGTGAATATACAAACTGGAAACAAGTTGGTGGTCAAAATCTAGAAATTTCTGTTATTAATAGAGCAGCAAGTTCTGGATCACGTGCGACATTTGACAATGTTATCATGGGGGATGTTCCAGCTAAACAAAGTCAAGAACAAGATTCAAACGGTATGGTTAAATCGATTGTTGCTCAAACTCCGGGAGCTATTTCTTATTTAGCATTTTCTTACGTTGATAAAAGTGTTAAAGCACCTAACCTAAATGGTTTTTCTCCGAATGCGGAACATGTAAAAACCAATGACTGGCCAATTTGGTCTTATGAACATATGTATACTTATGGAAAAGCAGATGGTTTAACTAAGGAATTTCTTGACTTTATGACTTCTGAAGAAGTACAAAAGAAAGTTGTTACACATATGGGTTATATTCCAATGACTGAGATGAAAGTTGTTAAATCTCATGATGGAAAAGTTTCAAAGAAATAGTGGGAGTATTATGAAAGATCAGGAATTAGCTAAAAAATTAGTTTCGCCATCTAAAAATTCACGTTTAGAAAAATTTGGTAAAACATTAACATTTTTATGTTTAGCTTTAATCGTTTTTATAGTTGCAATGATTTTAATTTTCGTTGCTCAAAAAGGGTTGTCAACCTTTTTTGTTGATAAAGTAAATATTTTTGATTTCTTATTTGGTAAAGAATGGCAACCGAGTTTGAAAGATAAGAATGGTATGCCTTATCTTGGAGCACTTCCAATGATTACAGGTTCTTTTGTCGTAACAATCCTTTCTGCTATTATTGCAACACCATTTGCAATTGGAGCAGCAGTATTCATGACTGAGATTTCACCAAAATATGGTGCAAAATTACTACAACCAGCTGTTGAATTACTGGTTGGTATTCCTTCAGTTGTTTATGGATTTATTGGTTTACAAGTAATTGTACCCTTTGTTCGTTCACTATTTGGCGGCACTGGTTTTGGTATCTTATCTGGGGTTTGTGTGCTCTTTGTTATGATTCTTCCAACTGTAACCTTCATGACTGTGGATAGTTTGAAAGCAGTCCCACGTCATTATCGTGAAGCAAGCATGGCTATGGGTGCAACTCGTTGGCAAACAATCTGGCGTGTTGTATTGAATGCTGCAAGACCAGGAATCTTTACAGCAGTCATCTTTGGTATGGCTAGAGCATTTGGTGAAGCACTTGCTATACAAATGGTTGTTGGTAATTCAGCTGTTATGCCTACTTCACTTACAACACCAGCGGCGACATTGACATCTGTATTAACAATGGGTATTGGTAATACAGTTATGGGAACTGTTCAAAATAACGTTCTTTGGTCATTAGCCTTAGTATTATTATTAATGAGTTTAGCATTTAACTCAATAGTTAAATTAATTACGAAAGAGAGAAAGAGAAATTATGAACGCTAAAAAGATTGATAAATTAGCAACTGGTACTTTGTATACCATTGCTGGAATCATTGTAGCTATTTTAGCTTCATTAATTCTTTATATTCTCGTCCGTGGTTTACCGCATGTTTCTTGGTCTTTCTTAACTGGTCGCTCGTCTTCATACGAAGCTGGTGGTGGAATTGGTATCCAACTATATAACTCATTTTTTCTACTAGTTATTACGTTACTCATTTCAATTCCCCTCTCAACGGGTGCTGGTATTTACCTTGCTGAATATGCAACTAAAGGCCCCCTTACTAACTTTATCCGTACTTGTATTGAAATTCTTTCATCTTTACCATCAGTTGTTGTTGGTTTATTTGGTTATTTGATATTCGTTGTCCAATTTCAATATGGTTTCTCCATTATTTCAGGAGCCTTAGCTTTAACTGTATTTAACCTTCCACAGATGACTCGTAATGTAGAAGATAGTTTACTTCACGTACATCATACACAAAGAGAAGCAGGGTTAGCACTTGGACTATCCCGTTGGGAAACTGTTTTCCATGTAGTTATTCCGGAAGCACTTCCTGGTATTGTAACTGGTATTGTCTTAGCATCAGGTCGTATCTTTGGTGAAGCGGCTGCTCTAATCTATACAGCTGGACAATCAGCACCGGCTCTTGATTGGTCAAACTGGAATCCATTAAGTATTACAAGTCCAATTTCTATTTTCCGTCAGTCTGAGACACTAGCTGTTCATATTTGGAAAGTAAATAGTGAAGGGACTATTCCTGATGGAACTTTAGTATCTGCTGGTAGTGCAGCAGTATTATTAATCTTTATCTTAATTTTTAACCTATCAGCTCGTTTACTCGGTAAGAGACTTCATTCAAGAATGACAGCAGCTGAATAGGTTCAAGGAGAAATAATGACTGAATATAATTGGAATGAACGTCATATCATGACCTTCCCTGAAGAAAAAATTGCTTTATCTACAAAAGAATTACACGTCTATTATGCAGGTAATGAAGCGATCAAAGGGATTGATATGCAGTTTGAAAAAAACAAAATTACGGCTCTTATTGGCCCTTCTGGTTGTGGTAAATCAACATATCTCAGAAGTTTGAATAGAATGAATGATACCATCGATATTGCTAAAGTTACTGGTGAGATTAATTATCATGGTATTGATATCAATAGTCCAGAAATGAATGTTTTTGAAGTTAGAAAAAATATTGGAATGGTTTTTCAACGTCCAAATCCTTTTGCAAAATCAATATATCGTAATATCACTTTTGCTCATGAGCGTGCTGGGGTTAAAGATAAACAGATCTTAGATGAGATTGTTGAAACTTCATTAAAACAAGCAGCACTTTGGAATCAGGTAAAGGATGACCTACACAAATCAGCGTTTACCTTATCTGGTGGACAACAACAGAGATTATGTATTGCAAGAGCAATTTCAGTGAAACCTGATATCTTATTAATGGACGAACCTGCATCAGCATTGGATCCTATTGCAACTATGCAATTAGAGGAAACAATGTTTGACTTGAAAAAAAACTATACAATTATCATTGTTACTCATAATATGCAGCAAGCTGCTCGTGCAAGTGATTATACAGGATTTTTCTATTTGGGTGACCTGATTGAATATGATAAAACACGCAATATTTTCCAAAATGCTCAATGTAAATCAACAAATGATTACGTATCAGGTCATTTTGGATAGAGAGGGCTCCTATGACAGAACCAATATTACAAGTTAAAGACTTATCTGTTTACTATAACAAGAAGAAAACATTAAATAATGTATCTTTGGATTTTTTCCCTAATGAAATTACAGCCTTGATTGGCCCTTCTGGATCTGGTAAATCGACTTTGTTACGTGCTATTAACCGCATGAGTGATTTGAATCCAGAAGTTACAGTTACAGGAACAATCATTTATAATGGACATAATATTTATAGTCCTCGAACTGATACAGTAGATTTAAGAAAAGAAATTGGGATGGTATTCCAACAACCAAATCCATTTCCAATGTCAATCTATGAAAATGTTGTTTATGGTCTTCGTTTAAAAGGTATCAAAGATAAACAAGTTCTTGACCAAGCTGTTGAATCCTCATTAAAAGGAGCTTCAATTTGGGTTGAAGTTAAGGATCGCTTGCATGATTCAGCCTTAAGTTTATCTGGTGGACAGCAACAACGTGTTTGTGTTGCTAGAGTATTAGCAACTAGTCCAAAAATTATTTTATTAGATGAGCCTACCTCAGCATTAGACCCAATTTCAGCCGGAAAAATTGAAGAAACTTTATTTGAATTAAAAAAAGAATATACCTTAGTAGTTGTAACTCGTTCAATGCAACAAGCTTCTCGATTATCTGACCGAACAGGATTTTTCCTTGCCGGCGATTTACTTGAAGTCGGTAATACGAAAACAATGTTTATGAATCCTAAGAGAAAAGAAACCGAAGATTATATTTCTGGTAAATTCGGATAATTAATTGAAAACTATCTCAATACGTTTATGAACAAATATAGATATATAGAAAAGAAGGGAAGATTATGCTTAGAAGTAAATTTGATGAAGAATTAGACAAATTACATAATCAATTTTATTCAATGGGGACAGAAGTTTTAGCACAAATTAATAAAACTGTTCGCGCCTTTGTTAGTCATGATCGTGATTTAGCAAAAGAAGTCATTGAAGAAGATGATACTATTAACGAATTCGAAACCAAACTTGAGAAGAAATCACTTGAAATTATTGCTTTACAACAGCCTGTTTCAAATGATTTACGTACTGTTATCACTGTTCTTAAAGCATCAAGTGATATTGAACGTATGGGTGACCATGCTTCGTCAATTGCAAAAGCAACAATTCGTATGAAGGGTGAAGAAAGATTACCACTTGTTGAAGAACAAATTAACTTAATGGGTAAAGCTGTTAAACATATGGTTGAGGATGCTTTAAATGCCTATATCAACGGTGATGATAAAAAAGCATACGAAATTGCTGCACATGATGAAATCATTGATAATTATTTCCGTGATATTCAAGCATTAGCAGTTGAAGAAATTAGAAAAACTCCAGATGCTGTTTTTGCAGGGAAAGAATACTTCCAAGTGCTTATGTATTTGGAAAGAATCGGTGACTATGCTCGTAATATTTGTGAGTGGATTGTTTACCTTAAAACTGGAAAAATTATTGAATTATAAGTTAATATGATATAATAGTGGTTAGAAATATTTCCTAATCACTATTTTAGACTGAGGAGTTTTATGAACAAAGTAGAACATTTGATCGAGAAATTTAGTCCTGAAAATTATAATTTATTTTTAGACATTAATCGTGAAAATAAGACCTTCACTGGGAATGTAGCCATTAATGGTGAAGCATTTGATAACCATATTTCGTTTCATCAAAAAGATTTAGAGCTTCATTCTATTCTATTAGATAACGAAGATCTTGTATTTTCAGTGGATCATGCAAATGAAGCAGTCCATGTTGAATTACCTACAACTGGTACAATGACAGTTGTCATTGAATTCTCCGGTATTATCACTGACAATATGACAGGAATTTACCCATCATACTATACAATTGACGGTAAAAGTAAAGAAGTCATTTCTACTCAATTTGAAAGTCATTTTGCTCGCGAAGCTTTCCCATGTATTGATGAACCACAAGCTAAAGCAACGTTTGACTTAAGCATCAAATTTGATCAAAAAGAATCTGAAATTGTTATTTCTAATATGCCGGAAACCAATGTGGAATTGCGACAAGAAACTGGTATCTGGATTTTCGATACAACACCTCGCATGTCCTCTTATCTACTCGCATTTGGTTTAGGTGATTTACATGGTGTCACTGCTAAATCCAAAGGTGGAACAGAAGTTGGTGTATTTGCGACTAAAGCACATCCTACTTCATCATTAGAGTTTTCATTAAATATTGCTGTTCGTATTATTGATTTTTATGAAGAGTATTTTGGTGTTTCATATCCAATTCCTCAATCTTATAATCTTGCCTTACCCGATTTTTCTTCAGGAGCAATGGAAAACTGGGGCTTAATCACTTATCGTGAAATCTATTTATTAGTTGATAAAAATTCAACAGCATCAAGCCGTCAGCAAGTAGCACTAGTAGTAGCTCATGAGTTAGCTCACCAATGGTTTGGTAATTTAGTTACTATGAAATGGTGGGATGATTTATGGTTGAACGAAAGTTTTGCTAACATGATGGAATATGTATCAGTTGATGCAATTGAACCAGCTTGGAAAATTTTTGAAGATTTCCAAACTGGTGGAGTTCCACTTGCGCTAAAACGTGACGCTACTGATGGCGTTCAATCAGTTCATGTAGGTGTTAACCATCCAGATGAAATTAATACACTTTTTGATCCAGCAATTGTTTATGCAAAAGGAAGTCGTTTAATGCATATGCTGAGACGTTGGATTGGTGATCAAATTTTTGCAAAAGGTTTGAAAATTTACTTTGATAAGCACCAGTATGGAAACACAGTCGGTAGAGACTTGTGGAATGCCTTAGCTGAAGCTTCTGGAAAAGATGTTGCAGCCTTTATGGATGCTTGGTTAGAACAGCCTGGATATCCAGTCTTAACAGTAAAAGTTGAAAATGATTCATTGGTACTTAGTCAAGAGCAGTTCTTTATTGGGGATCACCAAGAACAAAACAGAATTTGGCCAATTCCTTTAAATAGCTCATGGACTGGTATTCCTGACACCTTGACAGAAGAAACTTTAGTGATTCCTAACTTTAGTCTAATTGCAAAGCAAAATCAAGGACCACTACGTTTTAATACAGAAAATACTGCTCACTATATTACTAATTATCAAGGCCAATTATTTGAAAATCTAGTTGATCATCTTGAACAATTGGATAACACCAGTCTACTCCAATTAATTCAAGAGCGTCGCTTATTAGCAGAAAGTGGAATGATATCATATGCCCAATTGGTAGAATTCATTTCAGCCTTTAAAGCCGAAAAATCATATATGGTTGCATCAGCAGTTCACCAAGTATTAACAGGTCTTGGAAACTTCGTTGATGAAGATTCTGATGAAGAAAAAGCTTTACACCAATTAATTCAATCAATTTACCAAGCTGATTATGAACGTCTTGGATTTGAGAAAAAAGAAAATGAATCAGATGAAGACGAAATGGTCCGTCAGATTGTTTTAAATCAGCTAATTCTTACAGGTCAAGTAGATGTTTTAGAGAAAGCCAAAGTAGTTTATCAAGAGCATCAATCAGACATTGCTCAATTGCCTGCTGCAATTCGTCGTTTTGTTTTGATTAACAAAATTAAATATTTTGAAGATGAAGTAGCTGTTGATCATTTGTTTGATACCTATATTCACACAAATAATAACAATATTCGTTTGGATATTGCGGCAGCTTTATCAAAAACTCATCAAGACCTGACTTTGAGACGAATTCAAGCCAGCATGAAAGACAAAGCTATCGTTAAACCTCAAGATTTAGCAATGTGGTATAGTGCCTTATTAAGTCAGCCATTTACTCAAGAAAAAATATGGGAATGGGCTCGTCAAGATTGGGAATGGATTAAAGCGGCCTTGGGTGGCGATATGAGTTTCGACCGTTTCGTTATTTACCCTGCTAACCACTTTAAAACTGCTCAACGTTTAGCTGAGTATAAAGCTTTCTTCGAGCCTAAGTTAGATGATATGGCAATAAGTCGTAATATTAAAATGGGTATCAATGAAATTTCTGCTCGTGTTGATTTAATTGATAAAGAAAAAGCAGCGGTTTCTCAAGCCTTATTAGCATTATAAAAAAAAAAGAAAGCCTCTGGCTTTCTTTTTTAGTTAAAATTAAGCTTTTCATGCTATTTTATTTAAAATAAGCTAAAATAGTAATTAAAAGTGTTTTATAAGATAGATGGAGATGAGATGATAAAAATATTATTAGTCGAAGATGATTTGAGTTTGTCCAATTCAATATTTGATTTTTTAGATGACTTTGCTGATGTCTTACAAGTTTTTGATGGTGATGAGGGGCTTTATGAGGCTGAAAGTGGTGTCTATGACTTAATTTTGCTTGATTTAATGCTTCCAGAAAAAGATGGTTTTCAAGTTTTAAAAGAGCTTAGGGAAAAAGATATTCATACAGCTGTGTTAATTATGACCGCTAAAGAGAGTCTTGATGATAAAGGTCATGGTTTTGAATTAGGAGCTGATGATTATTTAACTAAGCCGTTTTATCTTGAAGAATTGAAGATGCGCATTCAAGCATTACTCAAACGTTCTGGAAAACTGATGGACAGTAGTCTATATTATAAAAATCTAAAAGTTGATACAGAACGTAATGTCGTTACTGTTGATGAGAAGGAAGTGGAATTACTTGGAAAAGAGTTTGAATTACTTGTTTATTTCCTTCAAAATCAAAACGTTATTTTGCCAAAATCACAGATATTTGATCGAATTTGGGGATTTGATAGTGATACAACAATTTCAGTCGTAGAAGTTTATGTTTCAAAAATACGAAAAAAATTGAAGGGAACAAAATTTGTTGCTGATTTACAAACTCTTCGGAGCGTTGGCTACATTTTAAAAACAAATGAATAAGATAAAATTATTTTTAAAGTCAGGGAGCTTTGATCATTTCTTTCATTTCTTCACTGTTTTTACAAGTATTTTTGTTATTATGACTTTTATCATATTACAAATTATGCGCTTTGGTGTCTATTCAACAGTTGATAATAGTTTGAATCTTGTTGCAAAACACTCTACTCTTTATGCTGATAAAGCGATGGAACAGATTTCACTCTTTAATTTTGATAATCAGAATTTTAATGAAGCGACGAGTCGCTATAAGTCATCTTTGATTACTGATCCTGTTGGTAATACTGACATTATCTTATATAGTGCTGATGGAACAATTTTAAATCCCTTTGATGCTTTTTCAAACTTAAATTATTTTAAATTAAATCCACATCAACTTAATAAGATAGTTACCCAAAAAAAAACAAATTTTTACGGACATGAAGAAAAGTTTCATACTGTCACCATTAAAGTTCAATCAAATAATTATCCTGCCGTTTCTTATCTCAGTGCGGTGGCAAATGTTGACCAACTTGATCGGGCTAATGAGCGGTATGAGAATATTATTATATTGGTTATGAGTATCTTTTGGTTAATTTCCATTTTTGCAAGTATCTATTTAGCTTATTGGAGTCGAAAACCTATTGTTGAGAGTTTTGAAAAGCAGAAGTCATTTGTTGAAAATGCTAGTCATGAATTAAGGACGCCTTTGGCTGTGTTACAAAATCGCTTAGAATCTTTGTTTAGGAAGCCAAACGAGACTATCTTAGAGAATAGCGAAGCCATTGCTTCAAGTCTTGAAGAAGTAAGAAACATGCGTATTTTGACGACTAATCTCCTAAATTTAGCTAGACGAGATGATGGGATTGATGTAAAGAAAGAAGAAATTGGCGCTTCATTCTTTGATCCTATTTTTGAAAATTATAAGCTAATTGCGGAAGAAAATGGGATAAAATTTCAATCATTTAACGAAGTTTCCTATAAATTTGTCACTGATAAAGCTTTGTTAAAACAATTAATAACCATCTTATTTGATAATGCTGTGAAATATACAGCTGAAAATGGGAATATTGTAATCCTCGTTAAAACGACTGAGAAATCACTCTTACTTCGTGTTAGTGATAATGGCATAGGAATTTCTAATTCAGATAAAGAGAGAATTTTTGATCGCTTTTATCGGGTTGATAAAGCTAGGACGCGTCAAATTGGTGGATTCGGTCTAGGCCTAGCATTAGCTAAACAGATTGTGGTCACTTTAAAAGGTGATATTACAGTCAAAGATAATTTTCCTCAAGGAACTATTTTTCAGGTCAAATTATAATAAAAAAAGACTTAGTATTTAACTAAGTCTTTTTGACTGATGTCAAGAAAAAAAAAAAACTCCTGAAGGAGTTTTCATTGGATATTGATTAGCCAAGTTTTGCAGCAAGACGTGCTTTATCGCGGCTTGCTTTATTAGTATGAATCAAACCTTTTGATGCAGCTTTATCGATGCTTGAAGTAGCAGCGCGGTAAAGTTCTTCAGTTGGGTTAGCTTCATATACTTTGATAGCAGTACGCATAGCTGATTTTTGTGCTGAATTTTTTTCGTTTGATTTAACGTTAAGTTCAGCGCGTTTAATAGCTGATTTAATATTTGCCAATGTTTTCACCTCCAAATTAATCTAACTACACTATTATATAGAATAAATACTTGTTTGGCAAGTCTTTCTCACCGTTTGACGAAAATTTCATCAATTTTATGGTCTTTTGCTTTATGTAAAATAAGCTCTGCCCTAGTTCTAGTTGGTTCGATGAACTTTTTTAAGTTTTCTAAGTTAATTGTTTTCCACACATCTTTAGCAAAAGTTATTGCTTCATCACGAGGCATTTTTGCATACTTAGAATAAAAACTAGTAGCGTCAGCTTTAGCCAGATCTAGAATACGTTCAAAGCGTTCAATATACCAGTCTTCGATATGATTAGAATCTGCATCGATGTAAATTGAAAAATCAAAATAGTCACTCATATAAATATGATTGTTTTTTGGATTTTGAAAAACATTAATACCTTCGACAATTAAGAAATCTGGATTTTTAATGACTTGACGTTTGTCTGGAATAATGTCATAGATTTCATGTGAATACATCGGGATTTCAGCATCTTCACCAGTCTTCATTTTATCTAGGAATTCTAAAAGCAATTCCATGTCATATGATTCAGGAAAACCTTTACGATTGAGAATATTATGTTTCGTGAGATAAGCATTCGGATGTAAAAATCCATCTGTCGTAACCATTTCAACTTTGCTCGATCTAAAGGTACGTGACAATAAAAGCTGTAATAGACGGCTGGTTGTTGATTTACCTACAGCTACTGAACCTGAGATGCCAATAATGAATGGACGGAAGCCAATTTCTTTTTTTAGAAAAATTCCTTTAGTAAATGAAAGATTCTCTTGATTGATTTTATAGATTTTAATTAAATTGAGTAGTGGAAGATAAACTTCCGTTACATCTTTGATATTAATATTATCATTCAAACTGGTAATTGTTTCTAGCTCATCTTCAGTTAATAGAGGTTTAACTTTTTGATGTAACTCTTTCCATGATTTTCTAGATATTCTATCAAAGTTTGTATAATCTTTTGTCATCTATCTCTCCTGTTATTCGGCATTAGCTTAATTATAACACGAGAAAAACGAAATTGTAAGGAAAGGGCTTTCTAAATTTAATAATAAAACAGTAAAAATACATTATATGTATATACTTTCTAAAATAATGAATAGAATTCTATCAACTAAAAGACGAACATTATCATGAAAAACTATTATAACAAGCGTCTTGTAAACCATTTCAAAGTATGGTAGAATGAAAAAGCATCTTAAAAAGATAGGAATTTCTATGGCAAATATGTATTATGATGAAAACCCAGATAGTCAACATGACATTCATGAATTAAGAGTTTCCTTACTAGGAGCCACTTTTACATTTTTAACGGATGCTGGTGTTTTTTCAAAAAAAATGATTGACTATGGTAGTCAAGTATTATTGAGTGCTTTATACTTCCATCCAGGAGATAAAGTCTTAGATCTCGGCTGTGGATACGGCCCACTCGGAATTAGTTTAGCTAAAGTTCAAAAAGTCGATGCCACAATGGTTGATATCAACAACAGAGCTATCGATTTATCTCAAAAAAATGCTGAGAGAAACGGTGTTACAGCTACAATTAAACAGTCCAACATTTACGGTAATGTTCAAGGAACTTTTGATCACATTATTAGTAATCCACCAATCAGGGCTGGAAAACAAGTTGTCCATGAAATTATCGAAAAAAGTATAAATTTTTTAAATAATGGTGGGGATTTGACTATTGTGATTCAAAAAAAACAAGGTGCACCAAGTGCAAAGGATAAAATGTCTTCAATTTTTGGTAATGTTGAAATTATCAAAAAAGATAAAGGTTATTACATTCTTAGGAGTATAAAGGATGAGAACAGTTGATTTAATTCAAAAAAAACGTGATGGTAAAGAGTTATCGACTCAAGAAATTGAGTGGTTAATTTCAGGATATGCTGATGGCAGTGTTCCTGATTATCAAATGGCTGCCTTTGCAATGGCAGTTTACTTTAAAGGAATGTCTACTCGTGAAACTCGTGACTTAACAATGAGTATGGTTAAGACCGGAGATCAGATTGATTTGTCTGCTATTAACGGGATAAAAACTGATAAACACTCAACAGGTGGTGTAGGGGATAAAGTTACCCTAATTTTAGCTCCATTAGTTGCAAGTTTTGGGGTACCCGTTGCAAAAATGAGTGGACGAGGTCTTGGTCACACTGGAGGTACACTTGATAAGCTTGAAGCTATTAAAGGTTATCAAATTGACCGAAGTCAAGATGAATTTATTAAACAAGTTCAAGAAATTGGTGTTTCTGTCATTGGACAGTCCGATCGGTTAGTAAAAGCAGATAAATTACTTTATGCTTTACGTGATGTAACAGCAACAGTTGACATTATTCCCCTTATCGCAAGTTCAGTAATGAGTAAAAAAATTGCAGCTGGAGCAGACAGCATCCTGCTAGATGTAACAGTTGGTGATGGGGCCTTTATGAAAACCATTGAGGATGCAGAAAAGCTATCGCGCCTTATGGTTGATTTAGGAAAAGAAGTTGGTCGCAAAACTATTGCTGTTATTACTAACATGAGTCAACCCCTAGGACAAGCAATCGGAAATCGTTTAGAAGTTCTGGAAGCAATTGACATCATGCGAGGAAAAGGTCGCGACGATATCACTCATTTTATCTGTGAATTAACACAATTGATGTTAGAATTAGCTGGAGTGGAGAAAAGTCTCGAAGAGATTAAAGACCAATTAGTTAATGGAAAAGCACTAAAAAAATTCGAAGAGATGATTTCTTATCAAGGTGGGGATTTAGAAGATTTATATCGTCCTTCTAATTCACCTGTTAAAACAGAAATTTTAGCAAAAGAGGAAGGCTATATTTCTGAATTGCCAGCTTTGGAATTTGGATTAATTGCTATGAGATTAGGTGCAGGTCGTGCAGTAAAGACAGACCCATTAGATTATGAAAGTGGAATTGTCTTTGAGAAAAAAGTTGGCGATTACATTACTATTGGACAAGTCATCGCAACGGTTTATTCTTGTGAAGATTTAGATCAAAATGTGCTTACAGATTTCGAAAAAAATGTTAAAATAAGTAAGGAACACTTTGATACAAAAGAGATTATTGAAATTATATCCTAAGGAGGATACATTTGTGAAACTTAATAAATATATTGATCATACTTTGCTAAAAGCTGACTCAGTTAAAGGTCAAATTGATCAATTATTAGAAGAAGCTAAGGAATTTGACTTTGCAAGTGTCTGTATAAATCCTTCATGGGTTTCATACTGTGCTAAAGAACTAGAAGACACAGATGTTAAAGTTTGTACTGTAGTTGGATTTCCATTAGGTGCAACAACTGCTGAAACAAAAGCCTTTGAAACAAAAAATGCCATTGCAAACGGTGCAGATGAAATTGATATGGTCATTAATATTGGTTTATTAAAACAAGGCGATTTCCAAGCTGTTGAAGATGATATTCATGCAGTTGTTGAAGCAAGTGGTGATAAATTAGTTAAAGTTATTATTGAAACATGTTTATTAACTGATGAAGAAAAAGTTAAAGCTTGCCAACTTTCAGTTGCTGCTGGTGCTGATTTTGTTAAAACATCTACGGGATTTTCAACAGCAGGTGCCAATATTTCAGATGTTAAACTAATGCGTCAAACAGTTGGACCTGATATTGGTGTTAAAGCTGCTGGGGGAGCTCGTTCTTTAGAGGATGCCGCAGCATTTATCGACGCTGGTGCAACAAGAATTGGTACTTCATCTGGTGTGAAAATTGTACGTGGGGAAATTGCTAATGGTGGCTATTAATTTAGTTCAATTAGCAATTGATGCAAGTAAACATGCTTATGTTCCATATTCTCATTTTCCTATTGGTGCCGCATTACTTACAAAAGAAGGACATGCATTTTCAGGCTGTAATATTGAAAATGCTAGTTTTGGTTTGACAAATTGCGGAGAGAGAACAGCTATTTTTAAAGCAGTCTCTGAAGGCTATCAAGAATTGTCAGAAATTGTCATTTATGGTCAGACCAAAGATCCGGTTTCTCCATGTGGAGCATGCCGTCAAGTCATGGCGGAGTTCTTCCCATCTACAGCAAAAGTAACTTTAATTGCAAAAGATGGCAGAACCCAGGAAATGACAGTAGGTGACTTACTACCCTATTCTTTTACAGATTTAAAATAATCTGACTTATTTTGTTATTCAGCCATAAGGCTTTATATTATTTTTCAGCAAGTAATTGCTAGAAACTTTTAGGAGGGTTCATTTAGATGAACAAGAAAATTATTGGTCTTGGTTTAACTTCAGTAGCATTATTAAGTTTAGCTGCTTGTGGTAATCGTGGTGCTTCAAAATCTGATAGTAAAGATGCTAAAACTGATTTGAAAGCAGCGATTGTAACTGATACTGGTGGTGTTGATGATAAATCATTCAACCAATCAGCTTGGGAAGGTTTGGAAGCTTGGGGTAAAGAAAATGGCCTAAAAAAAGGTGCTGGTTTTGATTACTTCCAATCTAACAGTGAATCTGAATATGCTACTAACCTTGATACTGCAGTATCAAATGGTTATAAAGTTGTTTATGGTATCGGTTTTGCTCTAAAAGACGCAATTGCCAAAGCAGCTGGTGATAATACTGATGTAAACTTTGTAATTATTGACGATGTAATCGAAGGTAAAGACAATGTTGCAAGCGTAACTTTCGCTGATAATGAAGCTGCATATCTTGCTGGTATTGCTGCTGCTAAAACTACAAAAACTAAAGTTGTTGGTTTTGTAGGTGGTATGAAAGGTACAGTTATCACTCGTTTTGAAAAAGGTTTTGAAGCTGGTGTTAAATCGGTTGACGACTCAATCAAAGTTAAAGTTGACTATGCTGGATCATTTGGTGATGCCTCTAAAGGGAAAGCAATTGCAGCTGCCCAATATGCTGGTGGTGCTGATGTAATTTATCAAGCTGCTGGTGGTACTGGTGCTGGTGTCTTTAACGAAGCTAAGAGTATCAATGAAAAACGCTCTGAAGATGAAAAAGTTTGGGTTGTCGGTGTTGACCGTGACCAAGAAGCTGAAGGTAAATACACAACTAACGATAAAAAAGAATCTAACTTTGTATTAGCTTCATCTATTAAACAAGTTGGTAAATCAGTTGAATTAATTAACAAACTTGTTGCTGATAAGAAATTCCCTGGTGGAAAATCAACTGTTTATGGTTTGAAAGATGGTGGTGTTGACCTTGCTACTACAAACTTAAACGACGATGCTATAAAAGCAGTTAAAGAAGCAAAAGAAAAAATTATTTCTGGTGACATCAAAGTTCCTGAAAAATAATAACTAAAAAGAACGACCTTCGTCGGTCGTTCTTTTTAGACTGAGATACTTTTATCTCAGTAAAGCTTGTGACTAGTGACAAGCTTTACTGAAATAAAAGAGTGAATTGAAAGGAAGCACAATCCCATGATTCAATATGTCATTGAAATGAAAGACATTACAAAAAAATTTGGTGAGTTTATTGCAAATGATCATATTAATTTGCAAGTTGAAAAAGGTGAAATTCATGCCCTTTTAGGAGAAAATGGAGCTGGCAAATCAACATTAATGAATATGTTAGCTGGTTTATTAGAACCTACTGAAGGTGAAATTATCATTAATGGGCAGGTAGTTGATATTGATTCGCCATCAAAATCTTCTAAACTAGGAATTGGAATGGTTCACCAACATTTCATGTTGGTAGAGGCTTTTACTGTAGCTGAAAACATAATTTTAGGAAATGAAACAGTCAAAAATGGCGTTTTGGACCTAAAACAAGCAAGTAAAGATATCAAAGAATTATCAGAAAAATATGGTCTATCTGTAAATCCAGATGCAAAAGTTGCTGATATCTCTGTTGGAGCACAACAACGTGTTGAAATCTTGAAAACATTATATCGTGGTGCGGATATTCTTATCTTTGATGAACCAACAGCAGTATTAACTCCATCAGAGATTAAAGAATTAATGTCTATCATGAAAAATTTGGTCAAAGAAGGTAAATCAATTGTATTGATTACTCATAAACTTGATGAAATTCGTGCTGTAGCAGATAAAGTTACAGTTATTAGACGTGGTAAGAGTATCGAAACAGTTCCAGTAGCAGGGGTTAGTTCAAAAGAACTTGCTGAAATGATGGTGGGTCGCTCAGTATCATTTATTACAGAGAAAGATCCATCACAACCTAAAGATGTCATCTTATCTATTAAAGATTTGGTTGTAGATGAAAATCGAGGTGTTCCTGCAGTTAAAAGTCTTTCACTTGATGTTCGTGCTGGTGAAATCGTTGGTATTGCTGGTATTGATGGTAATGGACAAAGTGAGCTTATTCAAGCTATTACTGGCTTAAGAAAAACAAAATCTGGTAGAATTACAATAAAAAATAAAGATGTTACGCATATGTCTTCTCGTCAAATTACTGAATTATCAGTTGGTCATGTTCCTGAAGATCGTCATAGAGATGGACTAGTTTTAGATCTTTCCTTGGCAGAAAATACTGCTTTACAAACTTATTACAAAGAACCATTAAGTAAAAATGGTATTCTAAACTACAACAAAATTAATGAATATGCTCGTAAATTGATGAAAGAGTTCGACGTTCGAGGCGCAAGTGAATTAGTACCTGCAAAAGGATTCTCTGGAGGAAACCAACAAAAAGCAATTATAGCTAGAGAAGTTGACCGTGATCCGGATTTACTGATTGTTAGCCAACCGACTCGTGGGCTAGATGTTGGTGCAATTGAGTATATTCACAAACGTCTAATTAAAGAACGTGACAAAGGGAAAGCAGTCTTAGTTGTAAGTTTTGAATTAGATGAAATATTAAATGTATCAGATAGAATAGCAGTAATTCATGATGGTAAAATTCAAGGTATTGTAAGTCCTGAAAACACTAATAAGCAAGAATTAGGTATTTTGATGGCCGGTGGTTCGATTGATAAGGAGGAAGAAAATGTCTAAAAAGGCACAACAAATTGCAGTACCAGTCATATCCGTATTATTGGGATTTATACTGGGTGCAATTATTATGTTTATTTTTGGCTATGATCCAATCTGGGGATATGAAGGATTATTCCAAGTCGCCTTTGGTAGTGTTAAAAATATTGGTGAAATCATGAGAGCAATGGGTCCACTAATTCTAATTGCGCTTGGCTTTACAGTTGCAAGTCGCGCTGGATTCTTTAATATTGGTCTTTCTGGTCAAGCTTTAGCTGGTTGGATTTCATCAACTTGGTTTGCTTTAGCACATCCTGAGATGTCTCGCCCTTTATTAATTCTTTTCACCGTTTTAATTGGTATGATTGCAGGCGGAATTGCGGGGGCAATTCCTGGTATTTTAAGAGCCTTCTTAGGTACTAGTGAAGTTATTGTAACTATCATGATGAACTACATTATTTTATACATCGGCAACGCTGTTATCCAAAATGGTTTTGCCAAAAGTATGAAACAAAGTATTGACTCTTCTATTCAAGTTAGTAAAAATGCTAGTTACCAATCCCAATGGTTATCAGATTTAACTAATCATTCCCGTGTTAATATTGGAATTTTCTTTGCAATCATTGCTATAGTATTAATTTGGTTCTTACTCAATAAAACGACCTTAGGATTTGAAATTCGTTCAGTTGGTTTAAATACACATGCTAGTGAGTATGCAGGTATGTCTTCAAAACGTACAATCATTCTTTCAATGATTATTTCAGGCGCTTTAGCTGGACTTGGAGGAGTCGTAGAAGGTCTTGGTACATTTGGCAATGTCTTTGTTCAATCTAGCTCTTTAGCAGTTGGTTTTGATGGGATGGCAGTTAGTTTATTAGCGGCAAATAATCCAATTGGAATATTCTTCTCATCATTCTTATTTGGTGTCCTAAATGTTGGAGCACCTGGTATGAACATTGCTGGTATTCCACCAGAACTTGTGAAAATTGTTACAGCCTCAATTATCTTCTTCGTTGGAACGCATTACCTGATTGAACGTTATATGATTAGAACGAAAAAAATAACAGTGAAAGGGGGTAAATAAGATGAGTATAGTTACAATTTTATCCTTATTAATGTCCTCAATGCTTATTTATGCAACTCCTTTAATTTTCACTAGTATTGGTGGGACTTTCTCTGAAAGATCTGGTGTCGTTAACGTTGGTCTTGAAGGGATTATGGTTATTGGTGCTTTTACTGGTATCATTTTTAACCTCGAGTTTGCTAAGGTGTTTGGAGCAGCAACACCATGGATTTCAATCTTAGTTGCTGGGATTGCAGGTTTAATTTTCTCACTTATCCATGCTGTAGCAACAATTAACTTTAGAGCAGATCATATTGTTAGTGGTACTGTTTTAAATTTACTAGCTCCTTCATTAGCAGTTTTCCTTGTGAAAGCATTTTATGGTAAAGGACAAACTGATAATATTCAAACTTCTTTTGGTAAATTTGATTTTCCAATATTATCACAAATTCCAGTGATTGGTGATATTTTCTTTAAAAATACTACATTAATTGGATACACTGCAGTAGTATTTTCATTTGTAGCTTGGTATGTCTTGTATAAAACAAGATTTGGTCTACGCCTTCGTTCTGTTGGTGAACACCCTCAAGCAGCTGATACTTTAGGTATTAATGTTTATTTGATGAAATACTATGGTGTAATGATTTCTGGTTTTCTTGGCGGAATCGGAGGAGCAGTTTATGCTCAATCTATTTCAGTAAACTTTGCTGTTACGACAATTTTAGGTCCTGGATTTATTTCTCTAGCAGCAATGATTTTTGGTAAGTGGAATCCAATTGGAGCAATGCTTTCTAGTTTATTCTTTGGTTTATCTCAAAGTTTGGCAGTTATTGGAAGTCAGCTTCCATTCCTAGAATCAATTCCAGCAGTATACTTGGAAATTGCCCCTTATGTTTTCACAATATTTATCCTAGCAGCCTTCTTTGGTCAAGCTGTTGCGCCAAAAGCTGATGGTGTTAATTATATTAAATCAAAATAAATAGAGCAGAAATGCTCTTTTTTGTTTTATAGGAATAGAAAATCGATTCAGGCGAGTGACTCTTGAATGGAAAACGAAAGAACTAGGAAATTTTTCCTAGTTCTTTAACAAAAAAAAGGTCCATTGGACCAAGGTGTTCTCTATCATATTTCATGGAGAACAGAAAAAAAGGTCCACTGGACCTTTTTTTAATCTACGAATGCATTAATTTCTTTTTCGATTGTAGCAATTTTTTCTTCAGCTTTTTCTAAAGTTTCACCAACAGTTGCGATGTAGAACTTGATTTTGGGTTCTGTACCAGAAGGACGAACTGCAAACCATGAATCATCAGCAAGTGTATATTTTAATACATTACTTGGAGGAGTTGTTAATGGTTTAACGTTTCCTTGAGCATCTTTTGCTGTTTGTTCTTGGAAATCTTCAGAAAGTATAATTTCTGTATTGTTAAATTGACTTGGTGCATTGTCTCGGAATTTATTCATAATTGAATTAATTTGAGCAGCTCCATCAATACCTGAAAGTGTTAGTGAAATGGTTTTCTCAGCAAAGTAGCCATATTCTTTGTAGATTTCATCAATACCATCTGCTAATGTTAAACCACGAGAGCGGTAGTAAGCAGCAATTTCAGCAACTATTAATACTGCTTGAATAGCATCTTTATCACGTACGAATGGTTTAATGAGGTAACCGAAACTTTCCTCAAATCCAAACATGTAAGTATAGTTATGTTTTTCTTCAAATTCTTGAATTTTTTCTGCAATGAACTTGAAGCCAGTAAGAACATTAAACATTGTTGCACTGTAGCTTTCAGCAATCTTAGTAACTAACTCTGTAGACACAATTGATTTAGCTAGAGCAGCATTTTCAGGTAAAGTATCTGCTTGCTTATGAGCTTCTAAAATATATTTAGCAATTAAAGCACCGATTTGGTTACCTGACAAATTCCAATAAGAACCATCCTCCTGACGAATTTCAACACCTAAACGGTCAGCATCTGGGTCGGTTGCAACTAAAACGTCAGCATTTACTTGACGACCTAATTCTTCAGCAAGAGCAAATGCTGCTTGGCTTTCTGGATTGGGAGATTTTACAGTTGAAAAATCAGGATCAGGTTTTGCTTGTGCTTCAACAACTTCAACAGATTCAAAACCTGCTTGAGCCAAAGCACGGCGAGCAAGCATTTCACCAGTACCATGTAGTGGTGTATATACAATTTTCATGTCACGTCCGTAGTTGTCGATTAAGTCTTGGTTGATATTGACATCTTTAACTTCTTTTAAGTATTCTTTATCAATAGCTTCACCAATGACTTCGATTAAACCTGTTTCTTTAGCTTCTTCTAAATCTGCTAGTTGAATTGAGAATGGGTCTTCAATAGCTCTAATATAGTCTGTAAGAGCATCAGCGTCTACTGGTGGCATTTGTCCACCATCTGCACCATAAACTTTATAACCGTTAAATGGAGCTGGATTATGGCTGGCTGTGATCATGATCCCTGCAAAAGCTCCAAGGTGACGAACAGCAAATGATAATTCAGGGGTTGGTCGTAAGCTTTCAAAAACATATGACTTAATGCCATGCGCAGCTAATACTTGTGCTGATTCAAAGGCAAATTCTGGTGAAAAATGACGTGAATCATAAGCGATAGCGATTCCTGCATCTTTAGCATCCTGACCTTTTGACTCAACCAATTTGGCTAAACCTTCAGTAGCTTGACGTACTACATAGATGTTGATTCGGTTTGTTCCTGCACCAATGTAACCACGCATCCCAGCTGTACCAAATTCTAAATTGGTATAGAAGGCATCCTCCATAGTTTTATCATCCATTGATTTAAGTTCTTCCATAAGATAATCTGGAAGAGTAGAAACAGCTAACCATTTTTGATAATTTTCTTTATAAGTCATTATTTGCTCCTTTATATTTTTAAACGCTTTCATTATACCATTTTGGAATGAAAAAATCATCTTTTTTTTATAGAGATTTCATTGCTTACATAATTAAATTTTCAAAAAAACTTACTTCGAAGAACAAGTAAATTTTTATTTCTTCAATTTTGTTAAAGTAGGGACTATTGCAAAGACAACAAGGGCAGAAATTACCATTTCAGCAATTGCATTTGTTGAAACAATTGTAGTTAACAAGGCTTTAATATTTCCGTTAAATACAGTAGCAAAAAAAACAAAAATTCCGCTAAGGACAAAAACTGTATTAGTTAAAGATCCAATTATTCCTGATAGAATGAGCCCTGCCTTATTTTGCATCATTTTATAGATAAAGTATGGGAAGACACCAATTAGAATTCTTGGAACTAAAGCAATAATAATAGAGTAAAAGTTACCATTAGTGACAAATGGAGAGAAAAGGTAGCTGGTTGGTAAAAGGACAATGGTATTGGTAATAATACTTATAATACCCATTAATCCACCTAAAATGGAACCGATTTTAGGACCATAAACAATTGATGCTACAATTACTGGGATGTGAACAAGTGTCGGTTTAATTGGGACCGGCCAGATATTAAAAACCATTGAACTGATAAAGTGAATCAGTAGCATAATGGCAAAAAAGATTGAAATAGTAGCAATCGTTGATGCTTTAGAACGGTTCATAAGTAAAAAAACTCCTTTAAAGTTATAAATTTATTTAATTTCAGATAAGTTAAGAATTTCCGATACGATAGTCTCGATATCAGCTAAGGCACCAGTTCCAATGTCTCCACAGGCTAGTAAACTCGATTTCGGTTTGATTTCATAAAAACCAACTGAGGCCAAGCGTTTTAAATTTTCTTGGGTAATTGGGTTTGTGTACATTTTTGTATTCATTGCTGGCGCTATCATTTTTTTTGTCTCCTCAGGCAAAGCCAAGGCGACACCTGTCACTATGCTGTCTGCAAAGCCATATGAAAGATGAGCAATCGTATTGGCACTAGCAGGTGCGACAATGAACAAATCGGTATTTTTGGCCAGGTCAATGTGATTAATTTTGGAAACATCATCTTCATCCATGATATCCAAATGGACTGTGTTTTTTGAAAGGACTTGTAATGTGAGTGGAGTGATGAAAGCTTGGGCAGCTTTAGTCATTAATACAGTTACGTGATAGCCCTCTTTAACAAGACGACTCGTTAAATCAGCAGCTTTATAGGCTGAAATGCTACCGGTAACTGCAAGAGTAATTTTAGTTATCATATGCGCTCACCCTTTCAAAAATAGCTTGAGCAATTTCTTGATTCGATTCTAACTTTTGAACATTTTCAGCGGAAACTAATAATGCCGGATGCTCGTCTTTGTTAATACCACTTAAGTCATTAGCAATAATTGCAGCGGCTTTATTGTTTCGTAAACTGTCTCTGGCTACATTAATCAATTCCTCCTCAGATACGTTAACAAGTAATTTGAAACCAATTAATTGAATAGTTGGATTCCAATCCTTAACCATTGAAATGACTTTGGGCGTTTTTTTAAGAAAAAGAACTTGGTAGTCTGATTTTGAAGAAATCTTACTTTCTTTATTTTCTTTTTCAAGTAAGGTCAGGGGGTTACTTGTAGCTAGCAATTCATCCATGTCTGTCATATAGACTGGGGTATAATCAGAAACTGCCATGGCATGAATAAGACAGTCATTTTCTTTAACTAAAGGTTCTAAGGTCATCAATAAGCTATCAACATTACTAATGATATAAGTAGTTAAATTAGTATGTGGATCTGGCTTAATAGTAGCATTAGTTGTAACAAGAGTTACTTGGTCACCATGGTCTAAAAATAATTGAGCGATTTCTTTTCCTGTTTGACCACTTGAATGATTTGTAATCCCTCTAACAGAATCAATCTTTTCAGTAGTTCCACCAGATGTAATTAATATTTTCATAGCCTTATTTTACACAAAAATCACTAGTTAGTAAACGTTTTAATTCGCGGATGAATTTATAGAATATTTAATCTAAAATTATACATATATTAAATCAGAGCAGATATCTCGTTATGTTCGGTTTAATTTATTTAGATTTTCAAAAAAATGAAATAATCTTGTAAAAATAGCAAGAAACCGAACATTAATTATATATAAATATATATTTGTTTGTTTGTGTTGCGACTGTGGTATAATAGTCATATCTTAACTAACAAGGAGACTAAAGTGAAATCAGATATAGAAATTGCTCAAAGCATAACACTCAAACCTATTACAGAAATTGTAGAAAAAGTTGGGATTACCTATGATGATATTGAATTATATGGTAAATACAAAGCAAAATTATCCTTTGATAAAATTCAATCATTAGAAAACAATAAAGTTGGCAAACTAATATTAGTTACTGCCATTAATCCTACACCAGCGGGTGAAGGAAAATCAACAATGAGTATTGGCTTAGCAGACGCTCTCAATAAAATTGGTAAGAAAACAATGATTGCCTTACGTGAACCTTCTTTAGGACCTGTTATGGGAATAAAAGGTGGAGCTGCTGGTGGCGGTTTTGCACAGGTTTTACCAATGGAAGACATTAATCTTCATTTTACAGGAGATATGCATGCCATTACTACAGCGAATAATGCCTTATCAGCCTTAATTGATAATCATTTACAACAAGGAAATGAACTTGAGATTGATCAACGCCGTATCATTTGGAAACGCGTTTTGGATTTGAACGACCGTGCACTTCGTCAGGTTATTGTTGGTCTAGGAAGTCCGCTTAATGGTGTACCAAGAGAAGACGGTTTTGATATAACCGTAGCTTCTGAAATCATGGCCATTTTGTGTCTTTCAACTGATTTAGCTGATTTAAAAGAAAGATTAGCAAATATTGTTATTGCCTACAATAAAAACCGTCAGCCTGTGTATGTTAGAGATTTAAAAGTTGAGGGTGCTTTAACATTAATTCTTAAGGATGCTATTAAACCAAATTTAGTTCAGACTATCTATGGAACCCCTGCACTGGTTCACGGTGGACCTTTTGCTAACATTGCTCACGGCTGTAATTCAGTACTTGCAACAAGTACTGCGTTACGCTTAGCTGATTATACAGTTACAGAGGCTGGATTTGGAGCAGATTTAGGGGCTGAAAAATTCCTCGATATCAAGGTGCCTAATTTACCAACAACTCCTGATGCAGTTGTGATAGTTGCTACTTTACGTGCACTCAAGATGCATGGTGGTGTGGCTAAAGCTGATTTAAATAATGAAAATGTTCAAGCTGTCCGTGACGGCTTTGCCAATCTAAAAAAACACGTGGAAAACATCAGAAAATATAATGTACCAGCTGTTGTTGCCATTAATGAGTTTGTAGCTGATACAGAGGCTGAAATTGCAGCACTTAAAGAATTGTGCAAACAAATTGATGTTCCTGTTGAGTTAGCAAGTGTTTGGGCCGATGGTGCTGATGGCGGTGTCGAATTGGCACAGACTTTAGTAGAAGTTATTGAAAAAGGTCAAGCAAATTACCGTCGCCTTTATCAATCAGAAGATGCTATCCAAGAGAAAATTAAAAAAATCGTTACCGAAATTTATGGTGGTCGCTCAGTTCAATACTCTGGTAAAGCCTTAAATCAATTAAAGCAGTTTAGTGAATTTGGTTGGGATAAATTACCAGTTTGTATGGCCAAAACACAATACAGTTTTTCAGATAATCCAAATCTTTTAGGTGCACCAAGTGATTTTGACATCACAATTCGTGAATTTGTTCCAAAAACTGGTGCTGGTTTTATAGTTGCTTTAACTGGTGATGTAATGACTATGCCTGGTTTACCAAAAGCTCCTGCTGCCTTAAATATGGATGTATTAGACGACGGAACTGCTATTGGTTTATTCTAAAATAATTAAAAGAGAATCTAAGATTCTCTTTTTTTATGGGAAGGAATAGAAAATTTTGATAAACTATTGATGATAGACTTGACTAGAAAGGTAATAAAAAAGATGAAAACATATACTTATCAATCAACTATCTATGCAGTTCCTGGAAAAGGAGGAGCTTATACTATTTTTCCGTATAATATTAGAGAAGAATTCAATAAAGGACGTGTTAAAGTCCATGTTACATTTGATGGCTATGATTATGATGGGTCAATTGTTAACATGGGAATAAAGGATGAATTCGATCAAGTTGTCTATATTATTGGAATCAGAAAAGATATTCAAAAGGCAATCAATAAAACAATTGGCGATACTGTTGAAATAACTCTTAGAGAAAGAGATTAATTGATTCCTGTCTAATCATTGAATATGATATAATATCTGTTAATATCAAACTTTATGGAGGAAAGGCACATTAATAATAAAACAAAAGTAAAGCATCTGCTCCATAAGAGTAAATTAGGATTTTTGCGAGGAATCTTCAGCCGGGGGACAGTTATTGCTATTCTGATTGTCATTCAATTAGTTTTTATTTATCAGTCCTATGCCTGGATGGAGCAATATCGTTATTGGTTAACAATTGTTGAAGCCATTTTTTCAATGTTTATTGTTCTATATTTAGTAAATAGTGAAATGGATGCTATTTCTCGGGTTACATGGCTAATATTAATTATGATTGCACCCTTATTAGGGTCCTTGTTTCTAGTTTATACAAAACTAGACTGGGGTTATCGAGGCTTAAAAAAACGAATTAATCACTTAGTCGATGAGAGTAGTAAGTTTATGAAAAATGATCAAGAGATTTTAGAAGTCTTAAAAGGAAAGACTTCAACTACCTATCATTTAGTCCAATATTTACAAAGAACAAGTGGCAATTTCCCAGTTTATGATGGGACGCGGACAACCTACTTTCCAGGTGGCGAAGATTTTTTTGAAACCTTGAAAGCTGAGCTATTAAAGGCAGAAAAATATATCTTTATGGAATTTTTTATTATTGCAGAAGGTCTTATGTGGGGTGAGATTTTAACAATTTTAGAGAAAAAAGTTAATGAAGGAGTCGAGGTTAGAGTATTATATGATGGAATGACTGAGCTTTCGACTTTGTCACTGGATTATTCAAAACGTTTAAGTAAATTGGGAATCAAAGCAAAATCATTCCTACCAATTTCCCCAATTATTTCGACCTATTACAATTACCGTGATCATCGGAAAATTGTTGTTATTGATGGGGAAGTAGCATTTACTGGTGGTATTAACCTAGCTGATGAATATATAAATGAGATTGATCGCTTTGGTCATTGGAAAGATGCTGGTTTGATGCTTGAAGGGAAAGCTGTTGACAGTTTCTTAGTTCTTTTTCTACAAATGTGGTCAATTTCTGAAAAAGAAATTATCATTGAACCCTATTTAATAGAACATACAAAACACATTCCGTCTGATGGTTACATTATCCCCTATGGTGATTCACCATTAGATACAGATAAAATTGGCGAGAATGTTTATATCGATATTCTTAACCATGCCAGAGAGTATGTATATATAATGACACCATACCTTATCTTGGATAGTGAGATGGAGCATGCTTTACGTTTTGCGGCCGAACGTGGTGTTGATGTCAGAATAATTATGCCCGGTAACCCAGATAAAAAAATTCCTTATGCCCTAGCAAAAACTTACTATAAAGCTTTAATGTCATCTGGTGTAATCATTTATGAGTATAAACCTGGCTTTGTTCATTCGAAAATCTTTGTCAGTGATGGCATGAAAGCAGTAGTGGGCACTATTAATCTTGACTACAGAAGTCTTTATCATCATTTCGAGTGTGCAACATATTTATATCGTGTATCGATTATTTCCGATATCTTAAAAGACTTTCAAAAAGTACAAGAACAATCCAAATTAGTTACACCTGAAATGGTTAATAATCGGCCATTCCATCAAAAACTTGTTGGTTTGTTGGTAAAAACAATTGCACCCCTCTTGTAATTAAAGAATCTTTCTGTTATGATAGGTACATGCGATGAGTCGATTGTGGTCTTAGACCACTTTTGCGCGGGGAGGTCATTAAGGCAGGAGCCGACTTTGATAAATTGTGTGAACCCTTTTATCACATTCTTTGAATGCCCCAAACCTTTGTCTTTTGACAAAGGTTTTTTTTTTGACTTTTCAAGTTAAAAATTTTACGCTATAATAAGTAAATATAAATTTTTTGAAAATTTTAAATATAGTAAACAATAGTTTATAGTGAGGTAGAAAAATGGGTTATACAGTCGCTGTTGTTGGTGCCACAGGTGCCGTTGGAACACAAATGGTTAAAATGTTGGAAGAATCTAGCCTTCCAATTGAAAAAGTTAGGTTACTAGCTTCATCAAGATCAGCTGGTAAAACTTTAACTTATAAAAATGAATCAATTGTTATTGAAGAAACGACTGAATCTGCTTTTAAAGGAGTTGATATTGCTTTATTTTCAGCCGGAGGCTCTATTTCTGCAAAGTATGCTCCATATGCTGTTAAAGCAGGAGCAGTTGTTGTAGACAACACTTCTCATTTTAGACAACATCCTGATGTTCCTCTTGTTGTTCCAGAGGTTAATCCACAAGCAATGGATAATCACAATGGTATTATTGCTTGTCCAAATTGTTCTACAATCCAAATGATGGTCGCCCTTGAACCTATTCGTCAAAAATGGGGCTTGGAACGAATTATTGTTTCAACTTATCAAGCCGTTTCTGGAGCAGGTCAATCAGCTATAAATGAAACACTTAATCAGTTTAGTCAAGTTATTAATGAAGGTTTGAATCCAAAAGATGTAACAGCTAATATTTTACCTTGTTCAGGAGATAAGAAACATTATCCAATTGCTTTCAATGCTTTAGCTCAAATTGATGTTTTTACTGCTAATGATTTCACTTATGAAGAAATGAAAATGACAAATGAAACGAAAAAAATCATGTCGGATGATTCCATTAAAGTTTCAGCAACATGTGTTCGTATTCCAGTTTTATCAGCTCATTCTGAATCAGTCTATATTGAAACTAAAACTGTTGCCCCAATTGATCAAGTAAAAGCAGTAATAGCAGAATTCCCTGGTGCTATCCTTGAAGATGATACTGCTCATCAAATTTATCCTCAAGCAGTTAATGCTGTAGGTTCCAGAGAAACATATGTTGGCCGAATTAGAAAAGATCTCGATATTGAAAATGGCTTGCATATGTGGGTTGTCTCTGACAATCTTTTAAAAGGTGCAGCTTGGAATTCTGTTCAAATTGCAGAAACTTTACATGAGAGAGGTTTAGTGAAAGCTAGTCAAGATTTAAAATTCGAGTTGAATTAACACTTACAACAAAACCCAATGGAAGATAGCAGGTACTCTATGTCTTATTCACAACTTAAAAACTGTCACATTATTACAGCTTTAGTTACACCATTTCATGCAGATGGTTCAATCAACTTTGATGCCTTACCAAAATTAATTGAACACCTTTTGGATCATCATACAGAAGCTATTCTTCTTGCTGGTACAACGGCTGAGAGTCCTACTTTGACTCACCAAGAAGAGCTTGAATTATTTTCTGCAGTGCAGAAAATCGTCAATGGACGTGTTCCCCTAATTGCTGGAATTGGAACAAATGACACCAGAGACTCTGTCGATTTTGCCAAAGAAGTTGATGCTTTTGGAGGATTTGCAGCCGGTTTGGCCATAGTTCCTTACTATAACAAACCGACCCAAGAGGGCCTTTATCACCATTTTAAAGCAATCGCTGATGCTAGTGATTTACCAATTATTATCTATAATATCCCTGGCCGAGTTGTGGTTGAACTTCATCCGGATACTTTGTTGAAATTGGCAGAGCATCCAAATGTTATTGGTATCAAAGACTGTACTAATTTGGATCACTTGGCTTATATTATTGAGAACAAGTCTGAAGAGTTCTTGGTATACACTGGCGAAGACGGACAAGCATTTCACGCCATGAACTTAGGTGCTGATGGCCTAATCAGTGTCGCATCACATACTAATGGTGATGAAATTTATAACATGTTTCAAGCAATAGAAGCTGGGAAGATTAAGGAAGCGGCGAAAATACAAAGACGATTTTTACCTAAAGTCAACGCCTTATTCTCTGTAGCTAGTCCAGCACCTGTTAAAGCAGTTCTCAACCATCAAGGATTTAATGTTGGGCCATTGCGTCTTCCGCTTGTAGCCTGTACTCGAGATGAGGCCGATAGCATTATTGCGATTGTCCTTGACAAAGCGCCTAAAGAATATGTGACAACTGGTGTCCTCAGACCAGATTACTAAGAAATTAATCTAGATAATTCTTATAAAGTATTGCAAGGTGCAATAACTTGACAAATGGTCAAAAGATTTGCATAATATAAGTAAGTTGAAAACAAGATGAAAAGAGGCGGTACAATGCAAATAATTAAACGTGATGGTCAGGTTGCAGAATTTAATCCTGATAAAATTTATCAAGCCATCATTAAAGCTGCACGAACTGTATATGTTATTGATGAAACTTGGCGCCAAAATTTAGCACAGGTTACAAAAAAAGTTGTTCTTGATTTAGAAGAAGCGAAGGTTGAAAAACCAACTATTAATATGATTCAATCTTTAGTCGAGAATCGTCTGATGGATGCAGGCTTTATCAATGTTGCTGAACACTATATTTCATATCGTCTTCAAAGAGATCTTGAAAGAAATGGTTATGGTGATAGTATTATCGTCCATCTCCGCTTTGAGCAAACAAAATAAAAAGAAAGCAAAGAATTTGCTTTCTTTTTATTTTATCCAATCTTCCAGCAATGGAGCTAGAGTTTCCCTCAATTTGAAGATGACGTAGATAGATTTCTTGTTATTAATAATTTTGTGAGAGGCTTTTTTGATTTCTGTTGGAATGATTGTTTTCTTAGGTACCTTTATTATAAGATCGGTAGGAGTAACATGATAAGCATTAATCATTTGATTGCCTGTAAAAATATCACGGTAGTGTCCTCGATTAGCAAAGAAAAAGTGAATCTGATTTTTGAGATTTTTACTAAACATACCATTTGATAAATAAAGAGCTAAAGCCTTTTGCATAATTAAATTGGTATCAAGGTCAATGAGTGATTTATGGCGTATAAAATCAATCCGCAATTCTAAAGGTAACACAAGAGCTGCAATCCGTAAAGATGGAAAAACAGTTATTGAAAAAGATTTTAGGTAAATTACTCGATCATTAGTATCATAGTAATGAATTGGCGAATCATTCCCTTTGGCAAAATCTCCAAGGTAATCATCTTCAACAATATAAACTTGATATTGTTTGGCCAAGTCTACAATTTTTTCTTTTTCTTCTTTTGTATAGGATAATCCTAAGGGATTTGAAAATCGTGAGATGGTATAGAAAAATTTGATATTACCTTCTTTAAATATTTCCTCTAAAGTTTTCAAATCAATTCCATGAAAATGACGTTCAATAGTTTGATAAGGAATCTTTAATGTTGTTAGCAGATTTTCCATCCGAGAATAACTTGGTTTTTCAATCAGAATTGTTTGATTGCCATTAGGAAAAGGCATCTGACTTAAGATATAGAGAGCTTGCTGACTACCAGAAGTAACCATAATGTTCTTTAATGATGTAAAGACTTGATTATTGATAAAGTAATGGGAAAGTGACTTGATCAATTCATCTAAACCTTCTTCTTTATGATAATAGTTGAAGAGTTGATTTTCTTGATGGTTAAGTGCTTGATTAAGACACTGCTTAAAATCTTCAAAAGCTTCATGATTAACTTGCTCTAAACTTTTAGTTGAGTCAGACTGACTGTCCTTAATATTTCCCAAAACATAATAACCGCTTTTAGCTACCGGATAGATTAAATTATTGAATTTTAATTCGAGTAGAGCCCGTTGTACGGTATCCTTACTACATTTATATTGTAAACTTATTTTCCGAATGGAAGGAAGTTTATCACCCTCTTTAAAATAATTATCTGTAATGGCTTGTGTTAAGTCATTTACAATAGTTTGGTAGATGCTCGTCATATTTTGTCCCCGTACAGATTTTTTTCTATTTTACCTTAAATAATTCATAGTGGCAAATTTAAGGTTTCCACTAATTATTGAATTGACAAAGCTCTGCGATTTTGCCATAATGACTATAGATATTAGCCGTTGTAACGGCTTTTTTGATGATTTGTGAGCACAAGATAATAGCTCTGCGATTTGTGAAAGGAAAAAATGCTTTGGTGTTAAATCAAAGATAATGAACATATGAGTATCTTAGAAGTAAAAAATTTGAGTCACGGTTTTGGTGACCGTGCAATCTTTGAAAATGTCTCTTTCCGACTTTTGAAAGGGGAACATATTGGCCTAGTTGGAGCTAATGGTGAAGGAAAGTCAACCTTCATGAGTATCGTTACGGGTCATCTAATCCCTGATGAAGGAAAAGTTGAATGGTCTAAATATGTAACAGCTGGTTACCTGGATCAGCATACTGTTCTTGAGCAAGGGCAAACAGTTCGTGCCGTTTTGCGTACAGCATTTGACGAGCTCTTTAAAACAGAAGAGAGAATCAATGAAATTTACATGTCAATGGCTGACGAAGGGGCTGACGTTGAGGCTTTGATGGAAGAAGTTGGTGAACTCCAAGACCGCCTTGAATCTCGGGATTTTTATATCCTTGACGCAAAAATCGATGAGGTGGCGCGTGCTCTTGGCGTTATGGAATTTGGGATGGAATCTGATGTGACAGAATTATCGGGTGGTCAAAGGACGAAAATCTTATTAGCTAAGTTACTTCTTGAAAAACCAGATATCTTATTATTAGATGAGCCAACCAACTATTTAGATGCTGAGCATATTGATTGGTTGAAACGTTATCTCCAAAACTACGAAAATGCTTTTGTATTGATTTCGCATGATATTCCCTTCTTAAATGATGTGATTAATATTGTTTACCATGTTGAGAATCAAGACCTTGTTCGCTATTCCGGTGATTATTATCAGTTCCGAGATGTCTATGAAATGAAAAAATCACAATTAGAAGCAGCTTATGAACGTCAACAAAAAGAAATTGCTGATTTGACTGACTTTGTAAACCGAAATAAAGCGCGTGTAGCAACCCGTAATATGGCCATGTCAAGACAAAAGAAACTTGATAAAATGGATTTGATTGAATTACAGGCTGAAAAACCAAAACCAAGTTTTGAATTTAAAGAATCTCGTACACCAAGTCGTTTCATTTTCCAAGCGCGAGATTTAGTAATTGGTTATGATCGTCCCTTGACTAAAGATTCGTTGACTATAAATTTTGAACGAAACCAAAAGATTGCTATAACTGGGGCCAATGGTATTGGTAAGTCGACACTATTGAAAAGTCTCTTAGGAATTATCAAACCACTTTCAGGTGAAGTTGAACGTGGTGACTTTATTGAATTAGGTTATTTCGAACAAGAAGTAGCAGGTGGAAATCGACAAACACCACTTGAAGCTGTTTGGGATGCTTTCCCTGCACTTAATCAAGCTGAGGTGCGTGCAGCATTAGCAAGATGTGGTTTAACATCTAAACATATTGAAAGTCAAATTCAAGTTTTGTCTGGTGGAGAACAAGCTAAAGTAAGATTCTGCCTCTTAATGAATAGAGAAAACAATGTATTAGTTTTAGATGAACCGACAAATCACTTAGATGTCGATGCCAAAGATGAATTAAAACGAGCATTGAAGGCTTACAAAGGATCAATATTAATGGTTTGTCATGAACCTGACTTTTATGAGGGTTGGGTATCTGATGTCTGGGATTTTAATCAATTAACATAAAAAAAGCAACCTAGAAATAAAATTTTCTAGGTTTTATTACGCATATTACTTGACCTAAAAAAAATAAAATAATATAATGACAATATAAATTAAATAACGTGTTGTCACTTTTACTAAACCCTTACCTATAAGGTTTATCAGTCTTTTTACACATTATTTAATCTTGTTTTGACTTGGAAGAATTCAAGTGAATAGAAAATATTTGGAGGGCAATATTATGTTATCTCAAGAAAAAATTGATCAAATTGTTGACCAAGTTGCAGACTTTGCTAAAACTTCAATTGGTAGTTTAGTAAATGGGGAAGTAATCGAACAAAAGAAATTACCAGAAAAAATTAAAGATAAAGTTATCTATGTAAAAGAAAATGTTAGCCCTAAAAAAGATAAGGTTGTCATTGAAGAAGAACCAAGGAGAAAAGTTATGTTTAATAAAAATAAAAATGTAGAACCAGTTAGTCAAAAAAATAAATTTGATATGAAAGATGTTTTTCAATTGGTAATATTATTAGTACCAGTTCTAAGATTATCAAAAAAAATGTTAAATGGTCGTAAAATGAAATAGGAGTACCTATGACTAATAAAAAGTCAGGTCTACTAGTTGGTTTGCTGACAGGGACACTTGTAGCAGTTTTATCTTATTTCAGTTTACCTAAAGAAGATAAAGATAGCTTACTAGAAGATGCTAATCAGAGAGTGGATGAATTACAGGCAAATATTAGCAGGTTAAAAAACTATTTTGACAAGACAAAATAAATAATATTTGTCGATTTATCTTTTCAAATAATAGGGTTGTAACTTATTATTCTTAATATGAATAATAAGCAATGATAATTATATTGTTTTTAAAGAAAGGGTGATGATTTTAAAAAACTACTTCGATGTTCGACCTGATAATTCGGACATAAATATGATAAGACACGAAAGAGGCCCTCAGGGGGCCTCTTTCATTTTGGAACAATGACTTGAATTGCTTTTTGTAAGACAGTCAATCTGATAGGAAGACGACTACTTTTATCGCCGTCAACTCGTGTCCGTGGATTAAATGGTCTATGAGGATTAGTTGGTTCAAGACTGAGTTCGTTAGCACTAAAATGGTGAATTTCTCTAGCTCTTGAAAAATCTCCTTTGTAAAAGTCATTCCTATGACGGAGAAATTTAAAAAAAGATACTTTTTTCATTGTGTAAACTTGAAAGTGCCCGTCGTCTATTGCGGCATCTGGAGAGAATGATGGCATGCCAGCAATGGTATTAGTCATTGTAATCAGTAAAAATTTGAGATCAGCAATATACGTACTATTCTGCTCATTGATAATAATTGAATAAGTTCGATTCCTGCGAAGAATGCGTAGACTGTCTTTGAGAAAAGCCAAGGGTCCATATTTACGTTTGCTCTCACTTGTAACATTAGCAGCAATATCAGCCAATAAGCCTAAAGTTAAACTACTAATCATATAATCATTGTTAACTTTGCAGATATCGACAGCTTTAATTTGTCCATCGAAAATATTATCTATGGCTGCCTGGTAATCAAGTGGAATGTCTAAAGCTTGAGCAAAATTATTTACTGTTCCTGATGGAATAAGGCCAATTCGAGAATGGGCACCACCTTCGTATACACCTGAAATAACTTTATTAATTGTACCATCACCGCCGAGTGGAATGATGATATCAACACCGTTATGGCTGGCTGCTTTTGCTAATAAAAATAATTCTTCTATTGATTTTGGGATTATTATAGTAATATTTGATTCTGAGATTCCTTTGGTGATAAGTGATGCCTTAACAGTACTAGCTAAAAGGTCATCTTTTTTTCCAGAATTCGGATTGAAAAATATTGCTACTGTGGTCATTAAGTCCTCTTTTCTAATAATTTTATTATATCACTAAAAGTTTAAATGTTGCTAAAAAAGACTAGTCGTTTGACTAGCCTCTTTGTCTTGTTAATTTTTTCTCAGAGCATATAATAAACAATTGCAATATATTGTAAAGCGGATGCTAAGAGGATAAATAAATGCCAAATCATATGATAATACGGTTTCTTTTTAGCATAGAAGGCTGCGCCTATTGTATAAGATAAGCCACCTAGAAACATCAATATCCCAAATATTAGTCCTGTTTTTTGAATTAAAGTTGGTAAGATAAAGACGATTAACCAGCCCATTATCAGGTAGAGTGCAAGACTGAATTTTTCATTTATATTTTTAGCGAAAATCTTATAGAGGATTCCGAAAATAGTGATACCCCATTGGAGAATAATGATAGTATAGCCTAGCCAACCACCGACAAGTGATAAAGCAACTGGTGTATAAGAACCGGCAATAGCAATATAAATCATGCTGTGGTCAATGATCCGCAGTATATACTTTTGAGGTGATCCGTAAGTCATTGAGTGGTAAATAGTTGATGATAAAAACATTAAGAAGAGACTAATCACGAAAATTGAAGAGCCAACAGCTGCCTGTAAATTGTAAGTTTGATATGAATAGATAGCTGTAATCGGAAGTAGGACAAGCATTGTCGCTGATCCAATTGCATGGGTTGTTGCATTTGCCACCTCCTCTCCAAAGGATAAGGGAAGACTTTGTTTAAAGGTTTGATTCATTTTTTGGTACCTCTTGTGTAATTTCGACTAGTTGAAGGGTTTGGAAGTAGTACTTAATTGTTTGACAAGCGTTGATAATTATCTCAGGAGTATCTTGAGTTTTTTCCTCATTCCAATAGTCGACGAATGTATCATAAAGTACTTGAGAATTGGACTTTTCTTGGAGCTGGCTTAAAACTTGTGCAATGGCCTGGATTGGAAAAGCATTTTTTAGTATGGTAACAGCTATTAACCTAGCAACTTGTTGTTTTTCATATTTCTTTTTGATTGGCTTAGCCAGATATCCATGTTTGACATAATTGTTAATCATTGAAGCAGTAACTTCTTTTTGGATGGCCGGGCTACCAAAATTAGTTGTTTTATTGGTATAGAGTAACAACTGATCTAAATATAAATCAAGATCTGGTAGTTGTTCCCATTTTGGCAATATTGGAAAAGTCATTTTTTAAAAACCCCTTTATCTAGTTTCAATAACCAGATAATAACATTATTGAAAAAACAAAGCAAGAAAAAAGTTAATTGTGAAAAAAATAGCAAAATCTATAAGAAAGTTATTGACTTCACAAATTGAAAGCGTTATAATCAAAACAGATAGCATGCTAACTGTTACACAACTTTTTTAATTTTGGAGGTATTTTATGTTAGAAACATTTAAAGCGACAGCCAGAAAGACTGCCAATGGATTGCAAGTAGAAGCTAATGCGCGTGGTTTCAAAATCACATTAGATGAGCCAGAAGAACTTGGTGGAACTAATACAGGAATGAATCCTGTAGAAGCCATTCTATGTGCACTTGGTGCTTGTCAATCAATTGTTTGTGCAGCATTTGCAGAATCTCAAGACTTCAAATATGATGAATTCTGGATGGAATTAGAAGGAGACCTTGATCCTGATGGATTTATGGGATTGGCAGAAGGAGTCCGTAATGGTTTCCAAGAAATTCGTTATTCTACTCACTTTGTAACTTCTGAACCGCAAGAAAAAGTTGATGCTTTTTCAGAATTTATTGATCAACATTGCCCAGTTAGTGATAACTTGCAAAATGGTGTAAAAGTTATTCGTACTGCAGCTGTCATTGAAGATAAATAAGTCAATAATATACTGAGCTATTCAGGAAGCTGCATTTTTGCCTTCCTGAATTTTATTTAAGGAGATAAAAATGGAAAAATTACCAAGTTTTCCTGGTAGCAAAGTTTTTACCGTCGGAAAAATTAATATTGCTCAAGGAGACTTAGTTGAAGAAGGGCAAGAACTCTTTCAAATCGAAACTAAAAAGGGAAATCGTTCAATTAAAGCAAAATCAAATGGACGGATTTCTCAACTTCTAGTAACTGAGGGTGAATCTGTGACAGTTGGTCAAGATATTTATGAACTAGCTGCTTCTGACACTCAAACTGATAGTAGTGAAATTCTTAGCAAGAAAGAAATAAGCACTAGCAAAGAAATAATTAATAAAAGTGTGAATCTTCTCATAATAGGTGGTGGAACTGGTGGCTATGTTGCAGCCATTAGAGCTGCAAAGGCTGGGAAAAATGTTTTATTAGTAGAAAAAAATAAAATGGGAGGGACTTGCCTAAATGTAGGTTGCATTCCTACCAAAGCTTTAATTGCTTCTTCAGAACTATATGAGCAGGCTATCCATAGTAAGGATTTTGGGATTATGATTGATGGTCAGATTAAACCGGATATGCCTGCAATTATTGATCGTAAAAATCAAATTGTTGAAAAATTAACCACCGGTGTTGAATTTCTGATGGAAAAAAATCAAATTGAAGTCATTATAGGTCAAGCGAGTTTCATTAATAATACAAGTGTCAAAATAGATTCTGAACAAGAAACTATTGTCACTTTTGAAGATTGTATTATTGCGACAGGTTCAGTCGTTGCCATTCCAAACATTCCAGGGATTGATTCAAAACACATTTTGACAAGTACTGAAGCTTTAGATAATAGAGAATTACCTAGGAGTATGGTTATTGTTGGCGGTGGTGTCATTGGTCTTGAATTTGCTTTCCTTTATGCTCAACTTGGAGTTTCAGTAACAGTTATTGAATTTAGGGACGCCTTACTAGCAAATATGGATGCAGAAATTTCTAAAACTATTCTTGATATAGCAAGAGAAAAAGGCATCAAAGTTTATCTAGAAAGCAAAGTTTCGGCATTTTCAGAAGCAGTTGATGGACAAGTTATCACTCATTTCCAAGAAAAAGGTAAAGAACAATTTGCTATCAGTGAGAAAGTATTAGTTGCTGTTGGTCGTAAACCAAATATGGAAGAACTTGCTTTAGAAAAAACAGACGTCACTCTTAATGAAAAAACTAGAGGTATTTTAGTAGACAATCACATGAAAACAGTTGTCGATCATATCTACGCTGTCGGTGATGTAAACAATATAATTCAACTTGCACATGCTGCAAGCAAACAAGGGATGATTGCTGTTGAAAATATTTTAGGTATGGCAAGTGAATTTACAATAACTAATACACCTAGTGTTGTCTTTACTTCACCTGAAATTGCAAGTGTTGGATTAAGCGAAGAAGCAACAAAAGCAGTAGGAATAGACTATAAAGTAGGATATGCTCATTTTGAAGCTAATGGAAAATCTTTAACATTGAATCAAACACAAGGCTTCGTCAAAATTATTAAAGATCAAACAGATACTGTAATTGGTGCCTCGGTTATAGGACCAGATGCCTCCACTTTAATTGCGACATTAACAACTTATGTCACAAATAAAATGAAATTAGATGAAATTGAACAAATCATCTTTGCCCATCCTACAACAGCTGAAGTTATCCATGAAGCATCACTTGATCTTGGTTTAGGAGCATTTCACGAATGAAATTATACCTTTCTGATAGATTAAATCCATATGAAAACATCGCCTTTGAAAAACATCTTCTCGATCTAAAGGAAGAAGCTCTGTTTTTGTGGGTCAATCAACCATCAGTAATTATTGGACGAAATCAAAATCCATATGCGGAAGTCGATATGGAGTATCTAAAAGAAAACAAAATCTGTTTAGTCAGAAGATATAGTGGTGGAGGTGCGGTCTATCATGATCAGGGAAATCTTAACTATTCTTATATTTCAACCGAAGAATCGACTGAGGAAATTATAAACCTCATTCAAAAAGTACTTGAGACAAAAGGAATAATTGTAGAAAAAAATGGTCGAAACGACTTAACAGTAGATGGTAAAAAAATTAGTGGAATGGCTTATCTAATTGAGAATGAATGGGTGCTTCATCATGGAACATGCTTGGTTGATTTAAATGAAGCCGTTCTATGTAAGGTGTTAAAACCTTCAAAAATCAAATTACAATCTAAAGGAATTACTTCAGTAAAATCAAGGGTTCTTAATCTAAACCAAAAAAATAGAGAATTATCAAGTTCGAATTTAATTGCCAGCTTTTGTCAGGTATTGAATCAAGAACCAATCCTTCCAGATTGGACTGATGATATCATTGATCAAGCTATATATCTCTCTTCCGAAGAATGGATTTTTGAACAAAGTCCAGATTTTACAGCTCAAATCGAAGAAAAGACTGTTAGTGGCCTATTTCAAGTTTTTATAGAGACTAAAGATAACAAAATCAAAGCAATTAAAGTCTATACTGACAGTTTAAATCCGAGGTTTAGTGATGAAAATTTTAATACATTTATAGGAAATGATTATAATTCGGAAAATAATGATAAAATTGTAGAATTAATTCGTCTTTTATGATATAGTCTTTTTGGAGGTTGTATGTTTAAGATTGAAGAATGTTTAGCCTATTTTACGAATAAAGAAAGTAAGTTACTTGCGACTGAATTAGATAATCGTATCCAACCATATGGACTAACACGTGTTCAATGGATGGCTCTCTACCATATTGCAAATAATGAGCAGATTAGTCAGAAACAATTAGCTAATTTATTGGGATCAAAACAGCCAACTATTGCTAAATTATTAGATCGGATGACAGAAAATGGACTTATTCAACGTATCCAATTTGATAAACGGACTAATTTTCTTGATTTGACAAGCAATGGTCGGGAAATGTATACAAAGATTCTGCCAGTTGCTGAAAGATTTAAAAATGATGCTGTAAAAGGAATTCCAAATGAAGATTTACTGACATTCCAACGTGTCATGAAACAAATGGCAGAAAATATAAAATAAAAAGAATGGCTTTTCAATTATTTGAAAGGTCATTTTATATTCTAATCAGGAGCAAAATCATTAAAAAAATGGTAAAATAGGCTTTGCTTGAAGTATTTATTACCATTTACATGAGACAAATAACTTCAAAATAGATCAGAACTTAATTGACATTTAAGTTGAAAGGAAAAACATGGCTATCATTCAATGGTTCCCAGGACATATGTCCAAAGCTAGACGACAAGTACAAGAAAATATTAAACACGTTGATTTCGTGACTATCCTAGTAGATGCACGCTTACCCTTATCAAGTCAAAATCCAATGCTGACTAAAATTGTTGGTGACAAACCTAAATTAATGATTTTAAATAAAGCAGACTTAGCTGATAAGAGTATGACAAAAGAGTGGCGTCAATTCTACGAGAAACAAGGCATCAAGACACTAGCAATTAACTCGAAAGAGCAATCTACAGTTAAAAAAGTGACTGAAGCAGCTAAAGACTTGATGGCAGACAAAATTCAAAGATTACGCGACCGCGGTATCCAAAAAGAAACCCTAAGAACAATGATTATTGGGATTCCAAATGCTGGTAAATCGACTTTGATGAACCGTCTGGCAGGTAAGAAAATAGCAGTCGTTGGTAATAAACCTGGGGTTACCAAGGGTCAACAATGGTTAAAATCAAATAAAGATTTGGAAATTTTAGATACTCCTGGGATTCTATGGCCCAAATTCGAAGATCAAAAAGTTGGTCTTAAGTTAGCATTGACAGGTGCAATCAAAGACCAATTGCTACCTATGGATGAAGTGACTATTTTTGGTTTAAATTACTTTAAAGAGCATTATCCAAATCGTTTACTTGACCGTTTTAAAGGAATCAACCTTGAAGACGAAGCTCCAGAAATGATTATGTCTATGACTAGAAAGCTTGGCTATAAAGATGATTATGATCGTTTTTACAATCTTTTTGTCAAAGAAGTTCGAGACGGCAGACTGGGTGTCTTTACCCTTGATCAAGTAGGTGATGTTGATGACTTTGACGATTAAAGACATTAAAAGTCAATTAGAGGCCATTAATGACCTCACTGACCCTCTTTTTGCTACTTTTGATACAGATAGCCGTGCAGGGGTCAAGAAGGCTTCAGAGGCGAGAAAAAGGGCTATTCAAGCTATACTTGATGAAGACCAGCGCCTAGAGAATATGTTACGCTATGAAAAATCCTTATATGCTCAAGGCTATCAAGCCATTGCTGGTATCGACGAAGTAGGTCGTGGCCCCCTTGCAGGTCCAGTTGTCGCAGCCTGTGTTATTCTGCCGAAAAACTGTAAAATCACTGGGTTGAATGATTCCAAAAAAATACCTAAATCTAAACATGAAATGATTTATAATCTGGTTATAGAGAAAGCAATCGCAGTTGGTATTGGTTTAATGACTAACGAAGTGATTGATGAAGTTAATATTTATCAGGCTACTAAATTAGCCATGCAAGCCGCAATCAATAACTTAGAAGGTGACAATTTGACTCCTGATTTTCTCTTGATTGACGCGATGAAACTTGAGAATTCTATTCCTCAAGAATCAATTATTAAAGGAGATGCCAATTCTTTATCTATAGCGGCAGCTTCAATTGTTGCTAAAGTCACTCGTGATCGCTTAATGGTTGATTATGATAAGGCATACCCAGGTTACGATTTTGCCAAAAATGCTGGATATGGAACAAAGAATCATTTGGAAGGCTTGCGCAAATTGGGCGTGACTGAAATCCACCGACGTACATTTGAACCAGTTAAATCCATGCTTTAATACTAGTTTTCAGCAGAAAAATAGTAGTTTTTCGTTTAAATAATTTTTAACTAGTTACGAGGAGATGTGAAATGACTGAATTTGAAAAAATGATTGCGGGTCAAATGTATGATGCTAGTGATAGCGATCTTAAAGCCATGCGTCAGAAAAAACGTGACTATATGGCACGCTTCAACAATGAGTTAGATGGGGATAAAAGAAGTCTAATTTTGAAGGAATGGCTCGGGTCGACTGGTGATAATATCTTTATGGAAGCCAATTTTGCCTGTGATTATGGTTCCAATATCTACCTAGGTGAAAACTTCTATGCTAATTTTAATACGACTATGTTGGATGTTTGTGAAATTCGCATTGGTAATAATGCTATGTTTGGACCTAATTGTCAGTTATTGACGCCTTTACACCCACTTAATGCTGTGGAAAGAATTGCTGGGCTTGAATTTGGTGCTCCGATAACTATTGGAGACAACGTTTGGCTGGGTGGTGGTGTAACTATCTTACCTGGAATCACTCTGGGTGATAACGTCGTTGTTGGAGCTGGCAGTGTCGTTACAAAATCCTTTGGGGATAATGTTGTTCTCGGTGGAAATCCTGCTCGTGTGATAAAAAATTTATAATGAGTAAATCCCTTTTAGGGATTTCTTTCTTTTTCGAATAATATAGTGAGAGGTATTATTATGAATAATTTCGAACTATACAAATTGAAAAAAGCTGGACTAGAAAATCATCACATTTTAAAAATTATCGCCTATCAGGAAAAGTATGACAAAAAACTTTCCTTACGTAATATGGCACTCATATCTGAATGCAAGCAACCAATCATTTTTATTGAGAATTATAAATCTTTAGACATTGGTGCAATAAAAAATGAATTCAATCTTTTTCCTTCCATTTCAATTTTTGATAAAAACTACCCAATTTCTTTAAAATCAATCTATAATCCACCAGTTCTTTTATTTTATCAAGGAGATATTAGCTTATTAAATCAGCCTATTTTAGGTGTAGTGGGCTCGCGTCAGGCAACAAAAAAAGGTATTCATGCCGTTGATAAAATTATCAAAGAGTTAAATAGTAAGTTTGTTATTGTAAGTGGATTAGCCAGAGGGATTGATACGGCTGCCCACTTTGCAGCTATCAAAAATGGAGGGAAAACAATTGCTGTAATTGGTTCAGGGATGACTAAATTTTATCCAAAAGAAAATCATCGACTGCAAAAGTATATTGCGAATAACCATCTATTGATTAGTGAATATGGACCAGCAGAAGAACCTTTAGCTTATCATTTTCCTCAACGGAATCGGATAATTGCAGGGCTATCATTAGGAATCATAGTCTGTGAAGCCAGAGTCCGTTCTGGAAGTCTAATTACTTGTAAGTATGCACTGGATGAAGGAAGAGATATTTTTGCAATACCAGGAACGATTGTCAATAATAATTCAGAGGGATGTCACCAGCTTATCAAAGAGGGTGCAAAATGCGTCACAAATGGCTTAGACATCCTTTCAGAATACCAATAATTCTCAAGTTTCTTCATATATAACAAATTTTTTTATTGACAGTTCCAAAAAAATGGGATATTATTCTAGAAGCTTTAACCAATAAGTTATAGGAAGTGTGTCAATTTGGTAACGAAAACTACAAGTAAGGCAAAAACTACTAGTAAAAAAGCCACAAGTAAGAAAAAAACAACCAGTCCAAAAAAGAATTTGGTCATCGTTGAATCACCTGCAAAAGCAAAAACAATTGAAAAATATTTAGGACG